>ENA-OQDE01000403-OQDE01000403.1-human-gut-metagenome-genome-assembly--contig:-NODE-403-length-26612-cov-2.324561_pt1 | contig 26612 bp, 36 predicted proteins | sample MGYA00242768_ERZ504595 | MGnify/ENA primary metagenome ERZ504595 (study PRJEB26092, sample SAMD00036307) | human gut metagenome | host: Homo sapiens | study: EMG produced TPA metagenomics assembly of... | reverse complement strand
CAACGATTTCAGCGGCTCGGCGCTCAAACTGAACTCTTGCAGATGCTGCGCCCAGTACATCTGAATGCCGCCTTCAACAGCTGCCGGACCAAAGATAAACGGTCCGTAGATGAAGTGGTGTAAACCGGTTGGGATCAGAATACGTTCGAGGAAGGTGTAAACCCACACCCCAAGCGCACCCGCCGAACGCAGGAACGCTTGCAAAGATTCAATCCCCATTTGTACTTTTGGCCAGCCGAGCAACGTCAGCCAGGCGCAGGGGATCATCACCAGGAAGGCGATAATCACCACATAAGATGTCCCCTGGAAAATGCCGAGAAACACCGGCAGTTTTTTATCGAACAGACGGTTATGCAGCGCCGTCACAATGCCGGAAATGATAATTGCGCCGATAATGCTGGTATCGAGGGTTTTAATCCCGGCCATCATTGTCAGACCGCTACCTGCCACCGCGTCCTGAGTGAAATCGACGCCGAAGTAGCTTCCCCAGGTCATTCCCATCGCGTTGATGAAATAGTTCCAGGTCAGGAAACTCACCATCACCGCCAGACAAGCACGCCCCTGCGCTTGCTTAGCAAGGCCAATGGGTAAACCGACAGCAAAAATCAGCGGCATATTACGGAATACCGTCCAACCGCCCTCTTCAATAATGTGTACGATTTGCGCGAACAAACTGTTCGGATCGGTCAGTGATTCCCCGACAAACATCGGGTTTTGCAGCAAGATGGCAAGACCCACCACAATCCCGGCGAAGGGAAACAGCAGCACTGGCGTGAACATCGCGCCGCCAAAGCGTTGAATTTGACTGAGCATTTCCACATCCTCTTTTCTCAATTCTGTAAGTAGGAAGCCTGATTGGTTATGCGGCAGGCCTGGAGCGAGGATAGGAAGATGCGATCGGCAGAACATGACGACCCAGTGGGATTCGTGATCGCTTTCATGCTTTTCGTTGGGCGGTAGAGATCTACGTTTTCGCAAAAAAGTAGACATCTGTGAGCACTGGTACACAGCATCGAACACATCTTTAAAAAAAAGATGTTTTTTCAATCGATTAAGTAGAACTTGTGGGCGCATTACCCGGGCTTGCAGGCAAAAAAGAGATCTAGAGATGATCTACAAAAGCATTGCGGAGCGGTTAAGAATTCGACTTAATTCCGCAGATTTCACGCTAAACAGCCTTCTTCCCGGTGAAAAAAAGCTGGCGGAAGAGTTTGCGGTATCGCGGATGACCATCCGTAAAGCCATTGACCTTCTGGTGGCGTGGGGCTGGTGGTCCGCCGCCACGGTAGCGGTACTTACCTGGTGCGCAAAGATGTATTGCATCAAACCGCCAGCCTGACCGGCTGGTGGAGGTGTTAAAACGGCAGGGAAAAACGGTCACCAGCCAGGTGCTGATTTTTGAAATCATGCCTGCGCCTCCGGCCATTGCCAGCCAGCTACGGATTCAAATCAACGAGCAGATCTACTTCTCCCGTCGCGTTCGTTTTGTGGAAGGGAAACCGCTGATGCTGGAAGACAGCTATATGCCGGTAAAACTGTTCCGCAACCTATCGCTGCAACATCTGGAAGGTCGAAGTTTGAATATATTGAACAAGAGTGCGGGATTCTGATTGGCGGTAATTATGAAAGCCTGACGCCGGTGCTCGCCGATAGACTGCTGGCGCGGCAAATGAAGGTAGCGGAACACACGCCACTGCTGCGGATCACCTCGTTGTCATATAGCGAGAGCGGGGAGTTTTTGAATTATTCAGTAATGTTCAGAAATGCCAACGAATACCAGGTGGAGTACCATTTACGGCGACTCCACCCGGAAAAGAGTTAACCGATACTCCAGAAGAGCACCGCCAGTAATTGGGGGGTGATAATGCGCAGGAACATCACCAACGGATAGACAGTGGCATAAGAGAGCGCCGCCGCACCGCTCGTTGGATGAAGATTATTAGCAAACGCCAGCGCCGGTGGATCGGTCATGGAGCCAGCCAGCATCCCGCACATGGTCAGGTAATTCATTTTGCTAACATCCGCGCCAGAATACCAACAGTAATCAGCGGAACGGCGGTGATCAGGCACCATAACCAATCCAGCTTAGCCCTTCGCCATTGACCAGGGTATTCACAAAATCCCCACCAGATTTCAGCCCCACTACCGAGAGGAACAGTACGATCCCCAGCTCCCGCAGCGCGAGGTTGGCGCTTGGCGGCATAAACCAGTACAGCTTACCGATACTGCCGATACGCCCGAGGATCAACGCCATAATCAGCGGACCGCCCGCCAGCCCCAGTTTCAACGCGGCCGGGAATCCCGGCACAAAGACGGGAATAGAGCCTAACAATACGCCAAGCCCGATACCAATAAACACCGGCAACATCTGAACCTGTTGCAGTTTTTGCTGCGCATTCCCCAGCACATTGGCAACGGCATCAATTGCGGACGGACGCCCCACCAGGTTGAGAATATCGCCGAACTGCAGGCTGATATCACCACTGGCGACCAGTTCGACCCCGGCACGGTTCAGGCGCGAGATAACAACGTCATAGCGTTCTTTAAAGTGCAGGTCGCGAATACGTTTTCCGAGCACGTTTTCATTGGTGACCACCACACGCTCGACGCGCAAATCAGTGCCTTTCGTAGACAGCGAGGTATCGACCTCCTGACCAATCACCAGTTGCGCATTATGTAAATCCGCTGGCTGCCCCACCAGATGCAGCAAATCGCCCAGTTGGATAATGGTATCTGGCGAAGGTACTTTTAGGGTTTCTTCTCGTTTCAGACGCGAGCAGATAATTTTGTCGCCGTTGAGAATCGGTACATCTTTAATGGCTAAATCATGCAGATTAGGGTTCTCAACGCGAATATTGATAGTCCTGATCAGCGCGCCGCCATTGGTGCGTGAAGACTCGTGCTGCTGGGCTTCTGTCTCGACATTGACGCGGAAAATAACCCGCAACATCCACATGGTGAACAAAATCCCGCAAATGCCGAATGGATACGCCATCGCGTAACTCATCCCCATCTGATCGACCATTTCCATTGGTGTACCCAGGTCGCGCAAGATCTGCTGCCCTGCCCCCAGTGCTGGCGTATTGTTACCGCACCGGAGAAAATCCCCAGCACTACCGGCAGTGGAATATCAAACAGTTTATGCAGGATGGCGGTAACCAGACCACCGATGATGACGATCAGAACAGCAAACAGGTTGAGGCGTAATCCGGAGACGCGCAATGAGGCAAAGAAGCCCGGACCCACCTGAATCCCGATGGTATAGACGAACAGGATCAGGCCAAATTCCTGAATAACATGCAGCATATCGCTACTTAATGTCATCCCCGCCTGAGAAACAAAATGGCCGACGATGATCCCACCAAACAGCACGCCGCCAATACCTAATCCTATGCCGCGAAATTTGACGTTGCCGATAAACAAACCGACGACTGCCACCAAAGCCAGAATACTGACCGTTAATGCTATATCACTCATCGTCCATTTCTCTTGAGATAACATTTTAATTGCTACGGATTATGGCTGAATCGGTGAAGCAGATTTGCCTTATAGCGCACATTATCACGGGAAAGAACGTGCCGAAATATCTTAAACAGTCGAAATTTAACGCATTGTTGAAGAAGAAAGACAAAAAAAGCCCCACCAGAATGGCGGGGCAAAGAGAATAGCTAGTTAGCTATTTAACGCGGGACGTTCGCTGATAGCGATACGCTGCGCTGCGATGGGTTCAGGCTCATTACGAATTAAATCAATATGCAGTAAACCGTTTACGAAGGTTGCACCAGAGACTTCCATATTTTCAGCCAGCGTAAAGCTCAGGCTAAATGGCTGATTCATAAGCCCTTGATGCAGCCATTTTTTCTCTTCTTTTGGCTGCTCCGGCGTGCCTTTTACGCTCAGGCGCGTACCTTCCAGTTGAATCTCTAAATCTTCCTGACGAAAACCAGCCAGCGCAAGGGTAATGCGGTAGTGGTTATCGTCGCTTTTCTCAATGTTGTACGGTGGGAAGCTCTGGCTTTCACCGGCGTTTTGCAGTGCGTTGGCCAGTTTGTCAAAACCGATCCATTGACGCATCAGTGGGGATAAATCGAAGTTACGCATAGTCATTTCTCCTTCTAAGAAGCGAGTAAGTACCTGCAAATCCGAAGATTCGCATATGCTCCCTGACGGCGAGCATGGAGATGTCAGGCCGCGCCAGGCGGCCTTAAGGAATTAGTTGATTTCGATACGGCGCGGTTTTTTCGCTTTCCGAGAATCACGCGTTCGAGATCGATATACAGCAGACCATTCACCAAGGTTAGCGCCACGAACATGAATGTTCTCAGCTAACTGGAATTTGCGTTCAAGTTGCGTTCAGCGATGCCTGGTACAGATAGGTGCGCTCTTTTTGTTCGTCGGCGTGAGCACCTTTCACCACCAGCAGATTATCCTGGGCGGTAATTTCCAGTTCGCTCTCAGCAAAACCAGCCACAGCGATAGCAATGCGATAATGGTTTTCGTCTACCAGTCAACGTTATACGGAGGGTAGCCGCCATTACTCTGGCTCTGGTTGTTTTCTAAGTGGTTAAACAAACGGTCAAATCCAATAGCAGAACGGTAAAGCGGGGATAAATCAAAGTTACGCATAATCAATAGCTCCTGAAATCAGCGAGAATGTAAGACCTTCCACAATGGACAGGTCAGGTAGCCAGAACACCCATCAGGCGTGTCCTCATCGGCTACGATGTAAAAATGGGTCTGGAAATGAACTTTTCAAGCCTTATCAGCGGACTTTTTTTTGCAGTTTATGGTCTATTGCATAGACTGAGGGGGCAGCACGAAACGTTAAAGTGCGATAGCCGCCACAGTGCGACGTAATGATGATGTTATTTTCAGCAAGGGATCGCTATAACTCATCAGGCCAACACCCACGATCAACAGATGAATTTATTATGATAAGAAATGTGTTGTTAGCGTTCATGATATGCAGCGGAATGACATTACTCGGAGGATGCTCCAGCGTGATGTCCCATACCGGGGGGAAAGAAGGAACATATCCCGGCACCCGCGCCAGCGCCACCATGATTGGCGACGATGAAACCAACTGGGGTACTAAGTCGTTGGCGATTCTCGATATGCCGTTTACCGCTGTGATGGACACGCTTTTACTGCCGTGGGACGTGTTCCGCAAAGACAGCTCGGTGCGCTCACGCGTTGAAAAAAGCGAAGCCAACGCGCAAGCCACCAATGCGGTTATTCCACCGGCCAGAATGCCTGATAACTGATTTAGCGATCAGTTTCGGTGATCCACAGCTGGCCGCCTTCCATCCACGCCAGCCATTGACCATCCGGCGAGAAGACCACGGCGTCCGCAGAAGGTGGATTGGCGTGGTTTTCGGTTAAATACTCAACCTCGCCGCTTTGCGCATGGGCACAAGCAATTCGATTATCCAGCACAAAGCCCAACCATTCTCCTGATGGATGCCAGTTAAATGCAGACTGAATATCCGTTTTGTTATGGGTTAACTGGTGCGGCTCGCCGCCCTGTGGCGAGATAAGCCACAGTTGCACAATGCCGTTATCATCACGCATTAAAAACGCGATTTGCGTACCTGCGGATTACAGCGCACCCAGTGGCGCGGGACGTTGACTAACCCCGGATAAGCCCGATGGTGGGTAAAGGTTAAACGTCGCTGCACGACGCCACGCGGTGGCGCGGGCAGGGTTGTTTCCGTTCCACTTAACGGCGCATCACCTGCCGCTTTCCAGCCAGCTTCATCTTGCGGTAACTCAACGATAAACAGCTCCGGCACTTTCTCGCCCTTTGGCGAAAGTGTGTCGCCAATAAACGCCAGCGCGTGATTTCCTACCCATCCTTCTTCATAAGCACGATTGATTTCATCGCTGCCAGGCTGCGGCGTGGGCGTTGTTTTACTCACCAGCACGCACCAGTGGCTACCGCTGTATTCACGCGGATGCTGCTTTTGTACGTTGACTGGGCCAAACGGCGCAGCAACACCGACGTTTCGCAAATCCAGCGCCGGATCGAGTTGATGCATTACATGGTCGTTATAGGTAAAGCTCACCCTTTCACCGTTCGGGCTAAAGACATGTACATGACTGCCGCCACGCAGCGCTCCTGGCGTATACGGCGCGGTAATATCCATTGCATCGAGATTGCTCACCTTGCCGCCTTCAGCAATCACTCCGCGTCGATGATGGAAATCGTAATGCCATGTTTCATCAGGATTTTCCGGGCCGTGAATGAAGACATATTTTTCTGACTTCGGATGAACGGTCACCACGCCGACGTGTGCGCCCTGTGACGCACGGTAGATAACCTCGACCTCTCCAGTATGGATATTCACGCGCTCAATGGTCTCACCGGTAAACGACGCCCCAGAAGGGCGCACGTCAAATACCAGCCACTGGCTGTCGGGCGTCCAGGTATTGGTATTGGTGAGCAGGTGATTACGGGGAGCAAAGGTTATCTGTTTCATGGCGCGGTCCTGATACAAAACGGTTCCCGCCATCATACTTCACAAGGACTTCACTTTCAGACAATAGTCTTTTGCCATCGTGATGAATGTGAGTGAAAAAATGGAACATTTCGACGTGGCGATTATTGGCCTCGGCCCGGCAGGGTCGGCGTTGGCACGAAAGTTAGCCGGCAAAATGCAGGTGATCGCGCTGGATAAAAAGCACCAGCATGGTACTGAAGGTTTCAGCAAGCCTTGCGGCGGTCTGCTGGCACCGGACGCGCAGCGATCTTTTATTCGCGATGGACTGACGCTTCCTGTCGATGTGATCGCCAATCCGCAGATTTTCAGCGTCAAAACCGTCGACGTCGCCGCATCGCTCACACGTAACTACCAGCGAAGCTATATCAATATTAATCGCCATGCTTTCGACTTGTGGATGAAATCGCTGATCCCCGCCAGCGTTGAGGTTTACCACGATAGCCTGTGCCGGAAAATCTGGCGTGAGGATGATAAATGGCATGTCATTTTTCGTGCAGACGGTTGGGAGCAGCATATTACCGCCCGCTATCTGGTCGGTGCCGATGGTGCCAACTCGATGGTGCGGCGACATCTCTACCCGGACCATCAAATTCGTAGATATGTCGCTATCCAGCAGTGGTTTGCAGAGAAACATCCGGTGCCGTTCTACTCCTGCATCTTTGATAATGCGATAACTGACTGTTACTCATGGAGTATCAGCAAAGACGGTTATTTTATCTTTGGCGGTGCTATCCCATGAAAGACGGTCAGACGCGTTTCGCGACGCTGAAAGAGAAAATGAGCGCCTTTCAGTTCCAGTTTGGCAAAGCGGTGAAAAGTGAGAAATGTACCGTGTTGTTTCCCTCACGCTGGCAGGATTTTGTCTGCGGTAAGGACAATGCCTTTCTGATTGGTGAAGCGGCGGGATTTATCAGCGCCAGCTCGCTGGAGGGAATTAGCTATGCGCTGGATAGCGCAGAGATTCTGCGTTCGGTGTTACTGAAGCAGCCGGAGAAGAGCAACGCCGCCTACTGGCGCGCCACCCGCAAACTGCGTTTAAAACTCTTCGGCAAAATAGTAAAAAGCCGATGCCTGACCGCACCGGCTTTAAGAAAGTGGATTATGCGCAGTGGTGTGGCGCATATTCCACAGTTGAAAGATTATCCAACGCGCTTCACATCGCCCACCAGCAGTATGTAAGAGAGCGCGCCAATCAACGCGACGGCGGAGATATAAACCAGTGCAGGTGCGAAACCGTAACCCTGCGCCAGGTACCCCACCACCAGCGGAACGGTGATGCCGCCCAGACCACCGGCGAAGTTAAACACGCCGCCGGTTAAACCAATCAGGCGCATCGGTGCCAGAGAAGAAACCAGCGACCAGGTAATCGAAGCAAAACCGTTGCCGAAGAATGCCAGCGCCATCAGGCACATAATCATCATCGGATCGTTAGTGTAGTTAGCGCCCATAATGCAGGTGGAGATCAGCAAGCCGCAGATAATCGGCGTTTTACGCGCAAAGCCCAGTGAAAAGCCTTACGTACCAGCAGATCCGCGACCCAGCCAGAGAGCAGGACGCCGACAAACGCCGCGAGGAACGGTACCGTGGTCATAAAGCCTGCTTTCAGCGCCGTGATTCCTTTTTCCTGGGTTAAATAGTTCGGGAACCAGGTTAAGAAAAACCACAGTGTAGAAGCCACCGCAAATTGCCCAAGATAGACGCCGATCAGTTTACGATGGAACACCAGTTTCCAGTCTTTGGCTGTTAACGGCTGACGCGCTTCTTTCTTCACCGGCGCATCACCATCCACCAGACCGCCGCCATCACGAATGTAATCCAGTTCAGCTTTGCTGATACCTTTGGTCAGGCGCGGCGGCTGATAAACCTTAAACCAAATCAGCGACCAGATAATGCCGATACCGCCGGTGACAATGAACACCCAGTGCCAGCTCAACATCTCCTGAATCCAGATCAGCAGCGGAGTCAGAAACGCCAGACCGACAAACTGACCAGACGTATAAAAACCAACGGCGGAAGCGCGTTCATGTTCCGGGAACCAGCTGGTCACCATCCTGTTATTGGTCGGGAAAGCGGGCGCTTCGAAAATACCGGTTATTGCGCGCAGACCAATTAATGACATTAATCCCGTGGCAAAGCCCTGGAATAAAGTCGCCACTGACCAGCCAAATATCGCAATAAAATAAGTCACGCGTGAACCTACGCGATCTAAGAACCAACCGCCGGGGATCTGGCATAACGTATAAAGCCAGGCGAAGGCCGAAAATACATAGCCCATTTCCGCTTTGGTAATACCGAACTCTTCCTGAATATGGGCGGAAGCCACGGCCAGGTTAGCGCGGTCAACATAACAAATGACCACCGTAATAAAGATCATCACCAGTGTCAGATAACGCCGACGCCCCGGCTTTGCTGCATTAACGGGAATATCCATAGCGAGCTTTCTCCAGATTTTGGGCATAGCGAAGCCGCTCACCATGCCCTGTAATTTACAGAGGGTTATATTTTTGTATTGCTGTTTTAGTGCCCGATGAGGGGCTTACGTGGCAGGAATTACCACTCTGCTACGCTGTTATCTTCATGACGCCAGAGCGGATTACGCCAGTCCGGGGCATTTTTACTGAACTCAATAACTTTAGCTTCGTCGATTTCCACACCTAAGCCCGGTTTCGTTAATGGTTTAAAGAAACGCCGACCATGCTGAAGTCTTCTTTGTTTTTCACAAAGTCGAGTAACTCCGCGCCTTTGTTGTAATGAATGCCCATACTTTGTTCCTGAAGTACGGCGTTATAGGAAACAAAGTCGATATGCAGGCAAGCCGCCAGTGCAATCGGTCCGAGCGGACAGTGTGGCGCAAGGGTCACGTCATAGGCTTCTGCCATTCCGGCAATTTTGTAGCATTCGGTAATACCGCCTGCATGAGAGAGATCTGGTTGCAGAATCGAAATACCGCCCGCCTCCAGCACGCGTTTAAAATCGAAGCGTGAGAACATGCGTTCACCCGCCGCCAGTGGAATATGCGTTTGTGCCGCCAGTTTCGGGTAGTATTCGGCTTGTTCCGCCAGCACCGGCTCTTCAATAAACAGCGGGCGATACGGCTCCAGTTCTTTAATCAGCACTTTCGCCATCGGCGCGCTGACGCGACCGTGGAAATCAAGACCAAACTCAATCTGATTGCCAAAAGCTTCACGGATTTGTGCCACGGTGTTGACCGCCGCATCTACCGCGCGGGAGTTATCAATTAGCCCCAGTTCTTCACAACCATTCAGTTTGAAGGTATCGAAGCCGATTTCGCGCAGGGTTTTTATGCCGTCGATAACATCCGCCGGACGATCGCCGCCGACCCAACTGTAGGCTTTAATTTTGTCGCGAACCAGGCCGCCCATCAGTTGCCAGACCGGCGCATTCAGCACTTTGCCTTTGATATCCCATAACGCCTGGTCGATCCCGGCGATGGCGCTCATCAGGATTGGACCGCCACGATAAAATCCGGCGCGATACATCACTTGCCATAAGTCATTGATGCGCGATGGATCCTGACCAATCAAATAGTCGCTCAGTTCGTGAACTGCCGCTTCCACTGTACGGGCGCGGCCTTCGATCACGGGCTCGCCCCAGCCGACCACGCCTTCATCGGTTTCAATTTTCAGGAACATCCAGCGGGGAGGTAAACGATACGTGGTAATTTTGGTGATTTTCATTGCGCTGCCTCTCGATACGCCTTAACAAATGCTGCTGCCTGCTGCGCGGTGCGTTCTACGGACTGCCCGGCGCGATAGAGATCGCTGCCTAAGCCTGCCCCTGCACAACCTGCGTCTATCCACTGCGCCAGGTTTTCTGGCGTCACGCCGCCAACGGCAAAGACTGCGATGTCCGGTGGTAATACCGCTTTTAACGCTTTGATGTATTGCGGACCAAAAGCCGATGACGGAAATATTTTCAGCGCCTGCGCGCCCGCGTCGAGCGCTGTAAAGGCTTCGGTCGCCGTCGCGCAGCCGGGGCAAACGGTCATGCCGTAGCCCACCGCACGGCGGATCACTTCACTATGGATATTGGGCGTAACGATGAGCTGGCAGCCCATCCTGGCGAGCACATCGACCTGTTCAGGTTTCAGTACCGTACCCGCGCCAATCAACGCCTTATCGCCGTATACATCAACGATGGCGGGAATGCTTTTCTCCCATTGAGGGGAATTCAGCGGGATTTCAACCGCGTCGAACCCGGCGTCAATCACCGCGCCAACATGCGCCAGCGCCTCGTCGGGCGTAATACCGCGCAAAATGGCGATCAGCGGGAGTTTAGTTTGCCACTGCATGAGCGATGCTCCTTATACCAGCCTGAAATGCCGTGTCGCCCGCTACCGCCGCCACGTCGCAACCCATCGCCTGAAAGGCTTGCTGGTAGCGCGCGGTCAGCGATGTTCCGGCGACAAGGGTGATGGCGTGTTGATGGGTCACATAGTCGCGCATACTGGCAACCTCTGCGCCAATCAACAATCCAGAGAGAAATTCGCTGACCTGTTCGCGGGGAAGTGTTCCCAGCACATGCGAAGCGCGAACTTCAAAAAGCTGTGGCAATATGGCGGGAGCATTAAGGCCACGCTCAAGGCCAGCCGCGAAGGCATCGGCAGAGTTTTCCTGCGGCGGCAAACCTGCGCCAATCAATGAGTGATTTAACAGTAAATGATGTAATTCACCGGTCATTACGGTGTGAAAATCGTTGATTTGCTGGCTATCGGCTGCACCCATTTGCAATGGGTTCCGGGCATAACATAAAGAGAGGAAGGAGCCAAAGTGCGCGCGCCGATCAATTGTGTTTCTTCGCCGCGCATCACATTGTGGTTATCGTCATGAGAGACGCATAATCCGGGAATAATCCAGATATTGTCGCCAACCGACGTTAATTGTTCGCCAATAGACGAAAACGGGCAGGAACGGATAAATACGGCGCGACTTTCCAGCCGACATTGCTGCCGACCATTCCTGCCATTACCACTGGCGTATTCTCTTCACGCCAATCGGTCGTGACTTCTGCTAACACCGCAGCCGGAGATTTTCCGTTCAGGCGCGTGACGCCTGCTTCTGATTGCCTGCTCTCCAGGCAGTGGTCGCCCTGATAAAGCCAGGCGCGCAGATTGGTCGATCCCCAGTCAATTGCGATGTAGCGAGCTGTCATGTGATTTCCTTTAACCTTCGTGTCGAGCTGGCGATCATGGTAAGCGCCGCCTGCTCTGCCGCATCGCCGTCCTGATGCCGTATAGCATCGAACAGCGCCTTATGTTCCTGGAGCGTTTGCGGCATGTTGGCCTCATCGCCCATCCAGGTTCGTTCAAAAACCGCCCGCTGCAGCGAACTGATCGCAATGCTAAGTTGCTGTAACACCGGGTTATGCACCGACTGCAGCACCGCCTCGTGGTAGCGAATATCCGCTTCGTTAAACGCTTCGCGGTCCTGATTGTTGGCAATCATCTCGTTCAGCGCCGATTCAATCTGCGCCAGATCGCTGGAGGTCGCGCGTTCTGCCGCCCAACGGGCAATCGCCGGTTCCACCAGGTTTCGCACTTCGCTCATTGCACTGATAAGCCGTGGGTCGTAGTCGTTTTCCAGCACCCATTGCAGTACGTCAGTGTCGAGGTAATTCCACTGGTTACGCGGTGCCACAAACGCCCCGCGATAACGTTTCATTTCAATCAGCCGCTTCGCCATCAGCGAACGAAACACCTCACGGATGATGTTGCGCGAGGTTGCAAACTCCTCACAGAGTTCCGCCTCAGCCGGAAGCGGCGAGCCTGGCACGTATTTGCCGTGAACGATCTGTTTACCCAGCGTAATAACGATGCGATCGGTTTTATTGAGAGTCATGGAGAGTCCTTGTGCTCTGTATGTTCTTCTCTACTTTACCCCGATCGATGCATAACGCGGCAACTTTGTAGTACCAGCGTGATGACGTTCGCGTTTGCCGTGTGCGTAATGTAGTACAAACTTATACTGTTGTACTACAATTTAGATCACAAAAAGAACAATGCATAAAAAAATGACATGCGTCGGGCAGAAATCTGAAAAGGGATGTCAGGCGCTAAACAGGAGGGAAAGAAGAGTATGCTTTCAACGGCTTAGCTACTCGTTTAAAGGATTAATCATGAAGTTGAATTTTAAGGGATTTTTTAAGGCTGCCGGTTTGTGTTCTTTGGCATCTGCGTTGACCGGATGTATCACCTGGGGATTGGTTTCCAATACTGCAAGCCGTCCACATGCCGAGCAATGGCGGTCAGACACGATTAAGGGTTTATCGCTGGCAGAAGATAGTAACGGTACGAAAGGCTATGTTTTTGTTGGTGAATCGTTGGACTATCTGTTGACCACCGGCGGCGGTGAGGTGGTTAAAATGCTGAACGATCCGGCAATTCATGGTGAAAGAATCACCGTTTCCGATAACGCGAAATTTATTTTAAGCAGCAGTAATAAGAAATTCTCTGGTGCTATTACGCTCTATTACGACTGGAACAACGAAGAAGATAAGGCACTGGCAACACAATATGGTTTTATTTGTGATACCCGGCGTTGTACATGGATGCTGGACGGTTTGAAAGGCTCAATCCACCAGAAAAATAAAAAAGCGGATTACTCAAACGTGATGGTTTTCCATCAACCCTTTACGGTGGGATTTTATGAGTACAAAGCAACAGATGGCGTCCCGCGCGGCCTCGTTAATACGCTGCTGCCAGTCACTCTTACGCTGGATATAGTAACGTCACCACTCCAGTTCCTGATTTTATGCACTACCAGAAATTGTTAATCGCTGCGGGCAAACGCGTTTATGCCGTTTGCCGCCCACTGATTAATTCAGCACATACTTTTCAATGGCAAACGCCACGCCATCTTCAAGGTTGGATTTGGTGACAAAGTTCGCCACTTCTTTCACCGAAGGAATAGCATTATCCATTGCCACACCGACACCTGCATATTCAATCATTGCGATGTCGTTTTCCTGATCGCCAATCGCCATGATTTCTTCCGGTTTAATACCTAACACGTCGGCCAGTGATTTCACACCCGTACCTTTGTTAACGCGTTTATCGAGGATTTCGAGGAAGTACGGCGCACTTTTCAGCACGGTGTATTTTTCTTTCACTTCCTGCGGAATACGCGCGATGGCCTGGTCGAGGATGGCGGGTTCATCAATCATCATCACTTTCAGGAACTGGGTATTGGGGTCCATTTTCTCCGCTTCGCAGACACCAGCGGAATGGTGGCAACGAAAGATTCATGCACCGTGTAGTAGCTGATATCACGATTGGCGGTGTACAGCGTGGTGCGGTCCAGCGCGTGGAAATGAGAACCGACTTCGCGGGAGAGTTTTTCCAGGAAACGGTAGTCGTCATAGCTGAGAGCGGTTTGCGCCACAGTGCTACCATCGGCGGCCTTCTGTACCAGCGCGCGTTATAAGTAATGCAGTAGTCGCCCGGCTGTTCCATGTGCAGCTCTTTCAGGTAATTATGAACACCTGCATAAGGGCGGCCCGTCGTCAGCACGACATTTACGCCACGGGCGCGAGCTGCGGCAATCGCATTTTTAACGGCGGGTGAAATGGTGTGATCGGGCAGCAGAAGGGTGCCATCCATATCGATAGCAATGAGTTTGATAGCCATGAGTTCCCCAGGTAGATTGGTTCCTGACCCATGCTAACGCGATTCCGCTCAAAAATCAGTACAACACCCTGGGGAAAAGGGGGATGCAACGCGGGTTGCATGCTCCCCATTTGCTTAGCGGAAGAGTTTCCCTTTCAGCAGTTCCATGCCTGCGGAAAGCAGATCGTTATTGGCTTGTGGTGACACTTCACCTTGCGGTGAGAGTGCATCAATAATCTTCGGCAATTGTTCTGCCAGTAAACTGGAAGCTGTACTGGTATCCACGCCCAGTTTTTGCCCGAGATCGGACACCGCATTTGTGCCGAGCGCTGATTCCAGTTGCTCGCCGCTAACTGGTTGGTTGCCTGTTGATTACTCAGCCAGGTTGAGAGAATGGCACCTAAACCGCCACTTTGCAGTTTTTCCAGCAGCACCTGAATGCCGCCCTGCTCCTCAACCCAGCTCAAAATGGCCTGATATTTCCCCGCATCGCCTTTCAGAAAGGCACCGACAACTTCATCAAAAAGCCCCATGATAATCACCTGTAAAGCGTTACGTGTTGACTCAAAAAGTATAGATCTGCGGGATGATAATTGCGGATTGCAGAAATAAAAAGGGCGAAGATGATCTCCGCCCTTTTCTTATAGCTTCTTGCCGGATGCGGCGTTAACGTCTGATCCGGCCTACAAAAACATGCAAATTCAATATATTGCAGGAGTCTCGTAGGCCTGATAAGCGTAGCGCATCAGGCACGCTCGCATTGTTAACGCCATTAAATATCAATATTCGCCGCTTTCAGGGCGTTCTCTTCAATAAACGCACGGCGCGGTTCAACGGCGTCGCCCATCAGCGTGGTGAACAACTGGTCGGCAGCAATCGCATCTTTAACGGTAACGCGCAGCATACGGCGGCTTTCCGGGTCCATAGTGGTTTCCCACAACTGTTCCGGGTTCATCTCGCCCAGACCTTTATAACGCTGGATGGAGAGGCCGCGACGGGACTCTTTCACCAGCCAGTCCAGCGCCTGCTCGAAGCTGGCTACCGGCTGACGACGCTCGCCACGTTCGATAAAAGCATCTTCTTCCAGCAGACCACGCAGTTTCTCACCCAGTGCACAAATACGACGATATTCGCCACCGGTGATAAACTCGTGATCCAGCGGATAGTCAGTATCCACGCCGTGAGTACGCACGCGAACAATCGGCTCGAACAGGTTTTGTTCGGCATTGGTGTGGACATCAAACTTCCACTGGCTGCCGTGCTGTTCTTTGTCGTTCAGTTCGCTGACCAGCGCGTTCACCCAGCGGGTAACGGTCTGCTCATCAGAGAGGTCGGCTTCCGTCAGCGTCGCTGATAGATAAGCTCTTTCAGCATTGCTTTCGGATAACGACGCTCCATGCGGTTGATCATTTTCTGCGTCGCGTTGTACTCAGACACCAGTTTCTCTAACGCTTCGCCAGCCAATGCCGGTGCACTGGCGTTGGTGTGCAGCGTTGCGCCATCCAGCGCGATGGAGATTTGGTACTGATCCATCGCTTCGTCGTCTTTAATGTACTGTTCCTGCTTGCCTTTCTTCACTTTGTACAGCGGCGGCTGAGCGATGTAGACGTGACCGCGTTCAACGATTTCCGGCATCTGACGATAGAAGAAGGTCAACAGCAGCGTACGAATGTGCGAGCCGTCGACGTCCGCATCGGTCATGATGATGATGCTGTGATAACGCAGTTTGTCCGGGTTGTACTCGTCACGACCGATACCACAGCCAAGCGCGGTGATAAGCGTCGCCACTTCCTGAGAAGAGAGCATCTTATCGAAGCGCGCTTTCTCAACGTTGAGGATTTTACCCTTCAGCGGCAGAATCGCCTGGTTCTTGCGGTTACGCCCCTGCTTCGCAGATCCGCCCGCGGAGTCCCCTTCCACCAGGTACAGTTCGGAAAGCGCCGGATCGCGTTCCTGGCAGTCTGCCAGTTTGCCCGGCAAGCCAGCTAAATCCAGCGCACCTTTACGGCGGGTCATTTCACGCGCGCGACGCGCAGCTTCACGGGCACGAGCAGCATCGATAATTTTGCCGACTACGATTTCGCGTCGGTTGGGTTTTCCAGCAGGTATTCCGCCAGCAGTTCGTTCATCTGCTGTTCAACCGCCGATTTCACCTCAGAAGAAACCAGTTTGTCTTTGGTCTGGGAGGAGAATTTCGGGTCCGGCACTTTCACGGAAACGACCGCAATCAGCCTTCACGCGCATCGTCACCGGTGGCGCTGACTTTGGCTTTTTTGCTGTAGCCTTCTTTGTCCATGTAGCATTCAGGGTACGGGTCATCGCCGCACGGAAGCCTGCCAGGTGAGTACCGCCGTCACGCTGCGGAATGTTGTTGGTAAAGCAGTAGATGTTTTCCTGGAAGCCATCGTTCCACTGCAACGCCACTTCGACGCCGATACCGTCTTTTTCGGTGGAGAAGTAGAAGATATTCGGGTGGATCGGCGTTTTGTTCTTGTTCAGATATTCAACGACGCTTGATGCCGCCTTCATAGTGGAAGTGGTCTTCTTTACCGTCGCGCTTGTCGCGCAGACGAATGGAAACGCCGGAGTTGAGGAACGACAACTCACGCAGGCGTTTCGCCAGAATGTCATATTCGAATTCGGTCACATTGGTGAAGGTTTCGAGGCTTGGCCAGAAACGCACCATGGTGCCGGTTTTTTCAGTCTCGCCGGTAACCGCCAGCGGAGCCTGCGGTACACCGTGTTCGTAGATCTGACGGTGAATTTTACCCTCGCGCTGGATAACCAGCTCCAGTTTTTGCGACAGGGCGTTTACTACCGAAACACCAACGCCGTGCAGACCGCCGGACACTTTATAGGAGTTATCGTCAAATTTACCGCCTGCGTGCAGAACGGTCATGATCACTTCCGCCGCCGATACGCCCTCTTCCGGGTGAATACCGGTCGGAATGCCGCGCCCGTCGTCCTGTACAGAGACAGAGTTGTCGGCGTGAATGGTGACGATAATTTCTTTACAGTGACCCGCGAGCGCTTCGTCGATAGCGTTATCTACCACCTCGAATACCATGTGGTGCAGACCGGTGCCGTCATCCGTGTCGCCGATATACATACCCGGGCGCTTACGCACCGCATCCAGCCCTTTCAGGACTTTGATACTGGAGGAGTCATAAGAATTCGACATCAACGTTTCTCGCTCATTTATACTTGGGTTAATCCGTTATTTTACCCTTTTCCACGGTAAACATCTTCGAATTTTCGTCCGACATGTCTATAACGTGTTCAGCACTGATCGCGCTGACAAAGACCTGTGATTGCGTCGCTTTTAAGCGGCTGGCAAGCAGCCCGCGACGCTCATCATCAAGCTCAGAGGCAAAATCATCTATCAGGTAGAGACACCGCCGCCCGCTTTCACGGGTGAGGAACTCTCCTTGCGCCAGACGTAAGGCGCACATCAACAGCTTAAGCTGCCCACGCGATAAGGTATCTTCCACCGGCGCACCGTCGGCGCGAATGCGTAAGTCGCTTTGTGCGGGCCATGCGCGGTGTAGGTTAGCTGCGATCGCGTTCAAAATTACGTTCCAGCACCTCAGCATATTCTGTCTCTTTCTCCCAGCCGCGCTGGAAAGAGAAAGTCAGAGAAAACTCAGGGAGAAATTGCTTACAGGTATCGGCCATATCAGCCGCGATACCGGCGCTATACTCCGCGCGCCAGGTGCTGATTTGCTCCGCCAGCGGGATCAGTTCTTTGTCCCACGGGCGTAGCTGTTCGTAACGAGTCACCTGGCGCAGCGCCGCATTGCGCTGCTTGAGCAAGCGCTTGAGATTGCTCCAGGCGGTGAAAAATCCAGGTTCGTTGTGAAAGCATCCCCAGTCGAGGAATGCTCTTCTGTATTTGGGGCCGCCGTTGAGTAAAGTAAACCCTTCTGGCGTTATCAACTGCATCGGCATCAGGTGCGCCAGTTCCGCGACTTTATGCCCGTCCGTACCGTCGATGCGGACTTTGCTGTCGCCCTGTTTGTCTTTGGTTAAGCCAATCGCTGTCTCGCGCTCTTCGCCCTGTAATCGCCCATGGAGAACAAACGCCTCCTGCTCATGGCGAATGACGCGACCAATCTGCAAACTGCGAAACGCCCGACCATGGCCGAGCGTATAGATGGCTTCCAGCACGCTGGTTTTGCCACTGCCGTTGGCACCTACCAGAAAGTTAAAGCCGGGAGATAAAGCGAGATCCGCGGTTTCGATATTGCGGAAATCGCGGATCAACAAGCGGGTGAGGGACATTACAGTCTCATTGGCATGACAACATAGGCAGCCGACTGTGATGCGGCATCTTCAATCTGCACGCTGGAAACCGAATCGGTCAGCATCATGCGGACGTTTTCACATTTCAGCGCGTTCAGAACATCCAGCACATAGCTGACGTTGAAGCCGATTTCCATCTCCGCACCGCTATAGGTAACGTCGAGGATCTCTTCCGCTTCTTCCTGTTCCGGGTTATTGGCGGTGATTTTCAGCTGGTTTTCGCTGACATACAGGCGCACACCGCGGAATTTCTCGTTAGAGAGAATTGCCGCACGAGCAAAAGCCTGCTTGAGTAAATCGCAGCCTGCTTCCAGATGCTTGTCTGGGTTTTTCGGCAGAACGCGACGGTAATCCGGGAAGCGACCATCCACCAGTTTCGAGGTGAAGATAAAGTCGCCAACGTGGGCGCGAATGTTGTTGCTGCCAATCTGCACGCGCAGCGGATTGTCGCCGCCGTCGAGCATACGCATCAGTTCAATCACGCCTTTACGCGGCACGATCACCGAATGGCTTGGCAAAGATTGACCAATTGGCATTGAACAGACTGCCAGACGGTGGCCGTCGGTCGCCACGGTGCGCAGTTCTTCACCTTCGGTTTCAAACAGCATACCGTTTAAGTAATAGCGAACGTCCTGATGCGCCATAGAAAACTGGGTCGCTTCAATCAGACGCTTCATCGTCGCCTGCGGCAGGGTAAATTCGACTTCGCTCTGCCAGTCATCGAGGTTCGGGAAATCCGCCGCTGGCAGGGTAGACAGCGAAAAGCGGCTGCGCCCGGAGCGCACCAGCATCCGCTCACCTTCCAGCTGCACGGCAATTTCCGCGCCTTCAGGCAGACCACGGCAGATATCAAAGAATTTGCGCGCCGGAACGGTCGTCGCCCCTGGTTCGTGCGGCTGAACCAGCGCAACGCGTGCCACCATTTCCATCTCGAGATCAGTACCGGTCAGCGACAACGTACCGTCAGCAACCTGTAACAGCAGATTACCGAGAATCGGTAGCGTAGGACGACCACCTAACGGACCGCTCACCTGTTGTAGCGGTTTTAATAAATGCTCACGTTCTACGGTAAATTTCATAGGTTTACGATGACAATGTTCTGATTAAATTTGAAAAATCTTCTTTGATATCGTGGCTCTCTTCACGCAACTGCTCGATCTTCCGGCAGGCATGAAGCACCGTCGTGTGGTCACGACCACCAAACGCATCGCCAATCTCCGGCAGACTGTGGTTAGTCAGCTCTTTCGCCAGCGCCATCGCCATCTGGCGCGGACGCGCCACCGAGCGGGATCGACGCTTAGAAAGGAGATCCGCGACTTTGATCTTGTAGTACTCCGCCACCGTCTTCTGAATATTGTCGATAGTGACCAGTTTTTCCTGCAAAGCCAGTAAGTCGCGCAGCGCCTCACGCACGAAGTCGATGGTGATCGCCCTTCCGGTAAAGTTAGCGTTAGCAATAACGCGGTTCAGCGCGCCTTCCAGCTCACGTACGTTAGATCGTAGACGCTTGGCGATAAAGAACGCCACTTCGCCCGGCAAACGAATGTCGTTTTCGTCGGCCTTTTTCATCAGGATCGCCACGCGGGTTTCCAGCTCTGGCGGTTCGATCGCCACAGTCAGCCCCCAGCCGAAGCGGGATTTCAAACGATCCTCAACGCCGTTGATCTCTTTCGGATAACGATCCGAGGTGAGAATGATCTGTTGATTACCTTCCAGCAGGGCGTTGAAGGTGTGGAAAAACTCTTCCTGAGATCGTTCTTTATTAGCAAAAAACTGAATATCGTCGATCAGCAGTGCATCTACGGAACGGTAGTAGCGTTTAAACTCTTCGATCGCGTTGTTTTGCAGGGCTTTTACCATGTCCTGAACAAAGCGCTCGGAGTGCATATAAACCACTTTGGCATTCGGCTTGCGCGCCATAATGCCGTTACCCACCGCATGCAGCAGGTGAGTTTTACCCAGACCCGTGCCGCCATAAAGGAACAACGGGTTATAGGCACCGCAGGGTTATCTGCCACCTGGCGAGCCGCCGCGCGCGCCAGTTGGTTAGATTTACCTTCGACGAAGTTATCAAACGTGTGTTTGACGTTTACGTTAGAACGATAGGTCGGTTCTGCCGGGGCCGGGACGTTATCCCAACCTGAGCGCGTAGAAGGCGCAGCACGTTGCGGCTGCGTTTGCGCCACCTGTGCAGGGGCCGCGACGTTGCTCGTCACTGCCGCTTGTGGCGTTTGCGTCACCGGTTTGGTGCCGACTTCAAAACGCAGCTGTGGGGCATCCGCTCCGCAGAAACTGGTTAGCAGTCCATTGATATTATTAAGGTACTTGTCCCGTACCCAATCGAGGACAAAACGGTTTGGCGCGTACAGGGCCAGCGTGTTATCGCTCAGTTCCGCCTGCAATGGGCGTATCCACATACTGAATTCTGTGGCTGGTAACTCATCCTGCAATCGGGCAAGACACTGCTGCCAAAGCGAAAGTGACACGGCGGACTCCACTCGAACAAAAGTCGATAATGACTAAGGCTGAAACATTCATGATTGTTGACGTACGTCGAAAAGACCCTGCATGAGGGTGACGCACGAACCGCTGTCTGCGGTTATATGCCCGATCAAGATCCTGCAAAACGATCGGGACCGCGGATCATAGCCTAAACTGCGCAAGAGATCTTCTGTTTCTCACAGATTTTCCCGATTTATCCACAGGACTTTCCAGAACTCGCTAAGTGTAAACGATCCTGCCGCGAGGCGGGCACGATTTACGCCGCATATTGGAAAATTTAATGACCATAGACAAAAATTGGCTTAATCGATCTAATAAAGATCCAGGACGATCCTTGCGCTTTACCCGTCAGCCCGTATAATCCTCCACCCGGCGCGCCATGCTGGTTTTCACTGGTGTGAGGCCGTACGTTTCCCCGCGAAAAGGTGCGGAAAAGCGCGGTAAATAAGGAAAGAGAATTGACTCCGGAGTGTACAATTATTACAATCCGGCCTCTTTAATCACCCATGGCTTCGGTGTCCATCGTTTCATTTTTCGGCGGATATCCAATAAAGCCATTGAATTTATTCAAGTTTAGGTAGAAATCGCCATGAAACGCACTTTTCAACCGTCTGTACTGAAGCGCAACCGTTCTCACGGCTTCCGTGCTCGTATGGCTACTAAAATGGTCGTCAGGTTCTGGCACGTCGTCGTGCTAAAGGCCGCGCTCGTCTGACCGTTTCTAAGTAATAAAGCTAACCCCTGAGTGGTTAAGCTCGCATTTCCCAGGGAGTTACGCTTGTTAACTCCCAGTCAATTCACATTCGTCTTCCAGCAGCCACAACGGCTGGCACGCCGCAAATTACCATTCTCGGCCGCCTGAATTCGCTGGGGCATCCCCGTATCGGTCTTACAGTCGCCAAGAAAAACGTTCGACGCGCCCATGAACGCAATCGGATTAAACGTCTGACGCGTGAAAGCTTCCGTCTGCGCCAACATGAACTCCCGGCTATGGATTTCGTGGTGGTGGCGAAAAAAGGGGTTGCCGACCTCGATAACCGTGCTCTCTCGGAAGCGTTGGAAAATTATGGCGCCGCCACTGTCGCCTGGCTCGCGGGTCCTGATAGCCTCATTCGGGTCTATCAACGCCTGATTAGTCCGCTACTCGGGCCGCATTGTCGTTTCACTCCAACCTGTTCAAGCTACGGAATTGAGGCATTGCGCAGGTTTGGAGTGATAAAAGGCAGTTGGTTGACGGTGAAACGCGTATTAAAATGCCACCCTTTACACCCTGGTGGTGACGATCCCGTCCCGCCCGGACCATTTGATACCAGAGAACACTAACGATGGATTCGCAACGCAATCTTTTAGTCATCGCTTTGCTGTTCGTGTCTTTCATGATCTGGCAAGCCTGGGAGCAGGATAAAAACCCGCAACCTCAGGCCCAACAGACCACGCAGACAACGACCACCGCAGCGGGTAGCGCCGCCGACCAGGGCGTACCGGCCAGTGGCCAGGGGAAACTGATCTCGGTTAAGACCGACGTGCTTGATCTGACCATCAACACCCGTGGTGGTGATGTTGAGCAAGCTCTGCTGCCTGCTTACCCGAAAGAGCTGAACTCTACCCAGCCGTTCCAGCTGCTGGAAACTTCACCGCAGTTTATTTATCAGGCACAGAGCGGTCTGACCGGTCGTGATGGCCCGGATAACCCGGCTAACGGCCCGCGTCCGCTGTATAACGTTGAAAAGGACGCTTATGTGCTGGCTGAAGGTCAAAACGAACTGCAGGTGCCGATGACGTATACCGACGCGGCAGGTAACACGTTTACCAAAACGTTTGTCCTGAAACGTGGTGATTACGCTGTCAACGTCAACTACAACGTGCAGAACGCTGGCGAGAAACCGCTGGAAATCTCCACCTTTGGTCAGTTGAAGCAATCCATCACTCTGCCACCGCATCTCGATACCGGAAGCAGCAATTTCGCACTGCACACCTTCCGTGGCGCGGCGTACTCCACTCCTGACGAGAAGTACGAGAAATACAAGTTCGATACCATTGCCGATAACGAAAACCTGAACATCTCTTCGAAAGGTGGTTGGGTGGCAATGCTGCAACAGTATTTCGCGACGGCGTGGATCCCGCATAACGACGGTACCAACAACTTCTATACCGCTAATCTGGGTAACGGCATCGCCGCTATCGGCTACAAGTCTCAGCCGGTACTGGTTCAGCCTGGTCAGACTGGCGCGATGAACAGCACCCTGTGGGTTGGCCCGGAAATCCAGGACAAAATGGCAGCTGTTGCTCCGCACCTGGATCTGACCGTTGATTACGGTTGGTTGTGGTTCATTTCTCAGCCGCTGTTCAAACTGCTGAAATGGATCCATAGCTTTGTGGGTAACTGGGGCTTCTCCATTATCATCATCACCTTTATCGTTCGTGGCATCATGTACCCGCTGACCAAAGCGCAGTACACCTCCATGGCGAAGATGCGTATGCTGCAGCCGAAGATTCAGGCAATGCGTGAGCGTCTGGGCGATGACAAACAGCGTATTAGTCAGGAAATGATGGCGCTGTACAAAGCTGAGAAGGTTAACCCGCTGGGCGGCTGCTTCCCGCTGCTGATCCAGATGCCAATCTTCCTGGCGTTGTACTACATGCTGATGGGTTCCGTTGAACTGCGTCAGGCACCGTTTGCATTGTGGATCCACGACCTGTCTGCACAGGACCCGTACTACATCCTGCCGATCCTGATGGGCGTAACGATGTTCTTCATTCAGAAGATGTCGCCGACCACAGTGACCGACCCGATGCAGCAGAAGATCATGACCTTTATGCCGGTCATCTTCACCGTGTTCTTCCTGTGGTTCCCGTCAGGTCTGGTGCTGTACTATATCGTCAGCAACCTGGTAACCATTATTCAGCAACAGCTGATTTACCGTGGTCTGGAAAAACGTGGCCTGCATAGCCGCGAGAAGAAAAAATCCTGATTCGGTGAGTTTTCGCTAAAATAAGGGCGGTCAGTTGACCGCCTTTTTTCTTTTCGTAGGGCGGATAAGCACCGCGCATCCGCCACACAAAGCAACAGGAACATCATGAGCGATAATGACACTATCGTAGCCCAGGCCACGCCTCCGGGACGTGGCGGCGTTGGCATCCTGCGCATCTCCGGCTTCAAAGCCCGTGAAGTTGCCGAAACCGTGCTGGGTAAACTGCCTAAGCCGCGCTACGCCGATTATCTTCCGTTTAAAGACGCCGACGGCAGCGTGCTCGATCAGGGGATTGCGCTATGGTTCCCTGGCCCGAACTCGTTCACCGGCGAAGATGTGCTGGAACTGCAGGGTCATGGCGGTCCGGTGATCCTCGACCTGCTGTTAAAACGCATTCTGACCATTCCCGGCCTGCGGATTGCTCGCCTGGTGAGTTTTCCGAACGCGCGTTTCTTAACGATAAACTCGACTTAGCCCAGGCCGAGGCGATTGCGGATCTTATCGACGCCAGTTCGGAACAGGCGGCCCGTTCGGCACTTAACTCGCTGCAAGGCGCATTCTCCGCACGGGTCAACCATCTGGTGGAAGCCCTCACCCACTTGCGCATTTACGTCGAAGCGGCAATTGATTTCCCTGATGAAGAGATCGATTTCCTCTCCGACGGCAAAATTGAAGCCCAGCTCAATGACGTGATTGCCGATCTTGATGCAGTGCGTGCTGAAGCACGTCAGGGTAGTTTGTTGCGCGAAGGGATGAAGGTGGTGATTGCCGGACGTCCTAACGCCGGTAAATCGAGCCTGTTAACGCGCTGGCGGGCCGTGAAGCGGCAATCGTGACTGATATCGCCGGAACCACGCGTGACGTGCTGCGTGAGCATATCCACATTGACGGAATGCCGCTGCATATCATCGACACTGCCGGGCTACGTGAAGCCAGTGACGAAGTGGAACGTATTGGTATCGAGCGCGCGTGGCAGGAAATTGAACAGGCAGACCGCGTGCTGTTTATGGTCGATGGCACCACGACAGACGCCGTTGATCCGGCAGAGATCTGGCCGGAATTTATCGCCCGCCTGCCAGCGAAACTGCCGATCACCGTGGTGCGCAATAAAGCCGATATCACCGGCGAAACGCTGGGAATGAGTGAAGTGAACGGTCACGCGTTAATTCGTCTGTCTGCAAGGACTGGCGAAGGCGTGGATGTACTGCGTAACCATCTCAAGCAGAGCATGGGCTTTGACACCAACATGGAAGGCGGCTTCCTGGCGCGTCGTCGTCACCTACAGGCGCTGGAACAAGCGGCGGAGCATCTGCAACAGGGCAAAGCACAACTGTTGGGTGCATGGGCTGGTGAATTGCTGGCGGAAGAGCTGCGCCTGGCGCAGCAGAACTTAAGCGAGATCACCGGGGAGTTTACCTCTGACGACCTGCTGGGGCGGATTTTCTCCAGCTTCTGTATTGGTAAGTAAGTCGTCTAAATTGATATAAAGGGCACTGTTCCGCTCTGGGTAAACTAACTATCAGAACGGAACAGCGCTTGTTTTTTTATGAGCATCCTGCACCAAAACTGCATTTGCTACTGGCTGGAGCGACTTTAAACACCTTGCAGTCCTGTCTTTACAGAGAACGATATTGCTTTAACCTATTAAGCTCCTCTTGCGGAAAGTTAAATTCGTCTACTGCTTTCCAGAATAGTTCTTTAAGTACAGGATTGCCATTTGCCAGACTTATTACAGATTTACCTTCATTATTCTTTTCTTCCAGCTGCATCATCACATCTTTAAGGTAATTTTCATTTTCACCAACCACAATTTTGAATATTTTCAGCCAGAGCCCCATATGTATATCATCCCCGTTATTTACCACATGAGAGAATGACTTGCCATCAAAGTCACGGGTAAACTGCTCCACAATTTCATCGAAAGAGAACCCGTGTTTCAACGCCAGGCGAATCGCCGCATTCAGATATACGTCAATGACCTCTTTACTCATTTTCTTAAAGCTTGCAATATGCAAAGAGCAGACAGCATTATTTCTGCTCAGCGACAGTAGTTCTCTCACCACATCTTTATCATTTTCATAATGGCTGGCTATCACATCAGCTGTCTCCATCCAGGCAGCAACAATCTCCGTATACCCTTTCACTATCGCAGAATATAAGCCTGATGCCTTCGTCCATTTGTCTGACTCCCCCGTCCATTTTTCTCTTGCAGCCATCAGTTTCAATATATCTTCTTTATTTATTTCATTTTTAAACATTTTGGCTTTTATATTGGCTAGCAATATATTAACAACATTATAATCATTGGTTCTAATAGCGCTATTTAAATCATAAATTGAGTCTATTTCTTTTCCTACCCTACGAAGTATTTCATTTTTATTTACTCCAAACTCTTTCTCAAAGTCATCTATCGCCAAGAACAATACCTTGACACTTCTTTTTTATTTTTTGATAAAGCTACAGAAATCGCGCTCACACCACGGTTATCTTTCGCAAGGAGTAGAGTTTCCAGGTCTTCCCGGCTAAAGTTAAATTTTCTGGCCAACTCTTTTAAATTTGTTATATATTCATTAATCTTATTAAGATTATCGTGTTGCAGTGACATACATAACCCATATGTTCCCCTGGTCCTTTAGCAGCAAGAATCTCAAGAACCTTTGATACTGTCATTTCTTGGGAATTTCTTAACTTATCGAAAAAGAACAATTATTT
>ENA-OQDE01000401-OQDE01000401.1-human-gut-metagenome-genome-assembly--contig:-NODE-401-length-26643-cov-4.547405_pt1 | contig 26643 bp, 25 predicted proteins | sample MGYA00242768_ERZ504595 | MGnify/ENA primary metagenome ERZ504595 (study PRJEB26092, sample SAMD00036307) | human gut metagenome | host: Homo sapiens | study: EMG produced TPA metagenomics assembly of... | reverse complement strand
TACGGACGCGAAGTCCAAGAAAGGAGAAGATATCCAATTGCTACCTACATTCTAACAGCTTAAGCAACAAGATGGATAATTCCTTACTGGCTGTAAGGGATATTAACCATAAATATATTGTAGTAGAAAGGAAAAAGATAATCGACAATGAAAAAAGCAGTATTTTTTGATATAGACGGTACTTTGTGGGATTTTAAAATGAATATTCCGGAAAGTACAAAAAAAGCATTAAAAGAGCTCAGAAAAAATGGTTATTATGCATTTCTATGCAGTGGAAGAAGCCGGTCAAATATTAAAAGTCCCAAATTACTTGCACTTGGATTTGACGGAATCGTGGCAGCGTGCGGCACACATATCGAGTTTGAGGGGGAAAAGCTGTTTGAACTGCTGCTGACGAAAGAACAGATCGGGCATATCCTTGCAGTGCTGCGGAAACATCAGATCCCGATGGTCTTAGAGGGACCGAACTATATTTATGTGGATGAAAAAGATTTTGTCGACGATCCATATGTCATTTATCTGAGAAATGAGCTTGGGGAAAACTTAAAAAGTATTACCGGAACTGCACAATATGAGGTAAATAAGCTGAGTGCGGAACTTGGAAATGCAGATGTAGAACTTGTCAGAAAAGAACTGGGAACGGAGTTTGATATGATCGTCCATGAGCCGGATGGAATATTAGAGATCGGGCAGGCGGGGCATTCAAAGGCAAGCGGCATTGAGCGCCTCTGTGCGTCTCTTGGAATCGCAAAGGAAGATACCTATGCATTCGGGGATAGCGCTAATGATGTGGAAATGCTTGAATTTGTGGCACATGGGATTGCCATGGGAAATGGTACGGATGTGGCAAAGAATGCGGCAGAATTTGTTACCACAGATATCCATAAAGATGGGATCTGGAACGGACTGAAACATTATGGGCTGATTTAAATAAAAGACAGGGGGAAAACAATGGCAAATATCATGGACTATATGGACTGGCGTGGTGATTTATCGTTTGAGGCAGATGAATTTAATGAAGTTGATAATCTGATTTTAGCGCAGCTTGCATATGTTGATTTTGAGGGGATCGTTACTGCAGAGGAAAATGCGCCGGCAGTACCGCTTAAGGAGGCATCCGGACAATTTTGGGAAAAGAATGATAAAGACGAAATCTTAGCGCGGGTATCCATGACGAAATCGGCTCCGTTTGTTATGGAGAAAATGGCGGAAACAAAACGTTTTTCGGATGTAAAACTACGCTGCTATGTCAACGAGATCCGGGATGAGGAACAGTTTCAGTTTTCGGCGGTCTGTGTGGAACTGCCGGATGACAGCCTGTATGTGGCATTTCGTGGAACGGACAACACGATCACGGGCTGGCGGGAAGATTTTAATATGGGTTATCTGTCAGAAACGCCGGGACAGCTCCGGGCAGTGGAATATTTGAACCGTGCAGTGACAGACAAAAAGCAGAGGGTGCGTGTCGGCGGCCATTCAAAGGGTGGAAATTTTGCCGTGTATGCCTCCGTAAAATGTGATCCGCAGATCCAGAACCAGATTTTAAATGTGTACAGCAATGATGGTCCGGGATTCCGGAGTGATATGGTGGAAAGCACAGAGTACCAGCGCATGCTGCCGAAGCTGCACACGATCCTGCCGGAATCTTCCATTGTCGGAATGCTCTTAGAACATCAGGAGTCGTTTGAAGTTGTCAAGAGCTCAAACAGCGGGATCCAGCAGCACGATGCCATGTCATGGGAGGTACTCGGAAGATCTTTTGTACATGTAGATCAGGTTGCGGCACAGAGCCTGTTGCTGGATGAAACGATGAAATCATGGATTTACCAGTTAGACGGGGAAGAGAGAGCACAGATCGTAGAGACAGCATTTGATATGATCGAAAAAGTCGGGATCCGTACGGTAGATGATTTTTACCACAGTAAATGGAAGAAAATACAGGAACTGATGAAGGAAACCAGTAAACTTTCACCGGAGCGGCAGAAACTGTTTTCAAGAGCCTTAAAACTGCTTTGGACGGAAGGAAATAAAGCAATGAAGGAGACCGTAAAACAGACCGTAAAACGCACGTTAAAACAGTCTCCGCTGAAAAAATAAAAAAAGTATAAAATCACAGAAAATGAGTGAACTTATAAAAAAACGAGAAAAAGAGAGAAAAAATAAGAAAATATTGGAATAAATAATTATAAATAGAAATATATTTGGTTGCAGATTCAAATATAAAAATCTATTATATGAACCATAAGTTAGCACTCAAAAGAAATGAGTGCTAATAACTACTCAAAAGAAATAAAACAGATGATCATAAGCAGGAGGTAAGCAACATGAAATTAGTTCCATTAAGCGACAGAGTCGTATTAAAACAGTGTGAGGCAGAGGAGACTACAAAATCAGGTATCATCCTTACAAGCAGTGCACAGGAAAACCACAGGAGGCAGAGTTATAGCAGTTGGTCCTGGCGGAATGTTGATGGAAAAGAAGTTACCATGCAGGTAAAAGCAGGTCAGAAGGTAATTTATTCGAAATACGCAGGAACAGAAGTAAAATTAGACGGAGAAGAATACATCATTGTAAAACAGAATGATATTCTCGCAGTTGTAGAGTAAAACATATTTTTATCATTAATAAATTCAGAAAGAGGTAGACAGATATGGCAAAGGAAATTAAATATGGCACAGAAGCAAGAGCAGCATTAGGTGCAGGTGTAGATAAACTGGCAAATACCGTAAGAGTAACATTAGGACCGAAAGGAAGAAACGTAGTACTTGACAAATCCTACGGTGCTCCACTGATCACAAACGATGGTGTTACGATCGCAAAAGAGATCGAGTTAGAAGATGCATTCGAGAACATGGGTGCACAGCTTGTAAAAGAAGTTGCAACAAAGACAAACGATGTTGCAGGTGATGGTACCACAACAGCAACTGTTTTAGCACAGGCAATGGTACAGGAAGGTATGAAGAACCTTGAAGCAGGTGCAAACCCGATCATCCTTCGCCGTGGTATGAAGAAAGCAACAGATAAAGCTGTAGAAGCAATCCTTGCAATGTCTTCCAAAGTAAACGGAAAAGACCAGATCGCAAAAGTAGCTGCAATCTCTGCAGGAGATGAGAACGTAGGTAACATGGTAGCCGACGCGATGGAAAAAGTTTCCAACGATGGTGTTATCACAATCGAGGAATCTAAGACAATGCAGACAGAGCTTGACTTAGTAGAAGGTATGCAGTTTGATCGTGGTTATGTATCTGCTTACATGTGCACAGATATGGACAAAATGGAAGCAGTATTAGATGATCCTTACATCTTAATTACAGATAAGAAGATCAGCAACATTCAGGAGATTCTTCCTCTGTTAGAGCAGATCGTACAGAGCGGCGCAAGATTACTCATCATCGCTGAGGACATCGAGGGTGAGGCACTTACCACATTGATTGTCAACAAATTGCGTGGTACATTCAACGTAGTAGCTGTCAAAGCACCTGGTTATGGTGACAGAAGAAAAGCAATGCTTGAAGATATCGCAATCTTAACAGGTGGTCAGGTAATCAGCTCTGATCTTGGTCTGGAATTAAAAGACACAACGATGGATCAGTTAGGCCGTGCAAAATCTGTCAAAGTTCAGAAAGAGAACACAGTAATCGTTGACGGTGCCGGTGACAAAGATGCAATCGCAAGCAGAGTAAACCAGATCCGTGGACAGATCGAGGAGACAACATCTGAGTTCGATAAAGAGAAATTACAGGAGAGACTTGCTAAATTAGCAGGCGGTGTCGCAGTCATCCGTGTCGGTGCAGCAACTGAGACAGAGATGAAAGAAGCAAAACTTCGTATGGAAGATGCTTTAAATGCAACAAGAGCAGCAGTAGAAGAAGGTATCATCGCAGGCGGCGGTTCTGCATATATCCATGCAACCAAAGCTGTTGCAGAGTTAGCTGACACCTTAGAGGGTGATGAGAAGACCGGTGCAAAGGTTATCTTAAAAGCTCTCGAAGCTCCGTTATACTACATTTCTGCAAACGCAGGTCTTGAGGGTGCTGTTATCATCAACAAAGTAAAAGAGTCCAAAGACGGTATCGGATTCAACGCAGCAACCGAAGAATATGTAGATATGGTTGAGAATGGTATCCTTGACCCGGTTAAAGTTACAAGAACAGCATTACAGAACGCAACATCTGTTGCATCTACACTGCTTACAACAGAGTCTGTTGTTGCAAACATCAAAGAAGATGTTCCGGCAGTTCCAGCAGGTAACCCGGGCATGGGAATGATGTAATTACAGGGGAAAAAAGAATCGATGGTATGGATTCGACAGGAATCTATGGTCATGAAAAAACGGCAGATCGTACGGTCTGTCGTTTTTTATGTCCCAAAATAATAAAATGCACGCTCCGCGAACATTCTATTATCATGAATAAAAGGAAGCTTTGGGGTTGTCCCAAAACTTCCCTGCTAATACTTAATGAATACTTAACGGAGCAGACATGCAAGCAGTCTGTCGTTGTCCTCCGGATTCATGATGCAAAGCCGGATGTACTTGTTGTCTAAAAATGGAAAGGTGGAGCAGTCGCGGATCATCATTTTCTCGCGAATTGCGCGGTCAAAGAGATCCTGTGAAGTGAGATCATCTTTTAAAATGCGTATCAGCATGAAATTGCCGCTCGGTTCATACACTTTAAAATCAGGACTTTTCTGGAATGTCCGGTAGATCCTTGCTCGCTCGGAAGAAATCAGATCTTTGGTGGCTTTGATATATGCAGTGTCACGGAACATCGTCTCTCCGGCAACGACAGCAAGGGAGTTGATCGTCCACGGATTTTTCCTGGTATTGATTGATTTGATCAGGTCACGGTTGCCTGTGATCGCATAGCCGAGACGAAGACCCGGTGCTGCAAAAAACTTTGAGGTGCCGCGCAGGATAACGATGTTGTTATAATAGTTTGTCAGCGGCACGGCTGAGATTTCAGCCATATTATCAGCAAATTCCACATAAGTTTCATCCACCATAACGTAAATGTCATGTTCCTTGCAGGCATCTAAGATATGGCGCATTTCCGTTCTGGTGATGCAGGATGAAGTAGGGTTGTTCGGGTTGCAGATGACGATCAGGTCAATACTTTCATTTAAATGGGAGATAAAATCGTCGACATCTAAGCGGAAGTTGTCCTTTTCACGGAGCGGATAGTAGAGTGTTGTGCCTCCGCCGAGTGAAATCTCTCTCTCATATTCGGAATAAGTAGGTCCGATGACCATCGCTTTTTTCGGGTGCTCGATCTGTATAAAAAGAGAGATCAGTTCCGTGGAACCATTTCCTACGATGACGTTTTCGTATTCGGTGCCGCAGTATTCTGCAATGCATTTGCGCAGGGAGGTATATTCCCTGTCAGGGTATGTCGTGATCACATCGATCTGCTCGGAGAGAGCGGTCCGAAGAAGCGGTGATACGCCAAGCGGATTGACATTTGCGGAAAAACTGACGATCTCTTCTTTTTTGATGCCGTAAATCTGTTCTATTTTTTCTAAATCACTTCCGTGAAAATGGTCTTTGTGTTTTATCATTGCGAACTCCTCCAAATTGGTTTATAATCTATTATAATGATTGTCATTGAAAAAGCAAGCAATTAAGAGAGAAAAAGCAGGTGTCGATTTGCGAAGACGGATACAACAACTGGCAAGGGGAAAATTCGAACACTTAAAGCCGTCTCTTTCAATTTCTGTGGATAAGATTGACATCACAGCAATGGAAGGTAATGATATTTCGGGGGATTTCGTGATCACAAGCACAAATCATGTGCCGATGCGTGGAATCGTATATTCTTCCAATCCGAGGATGGAATGTCTGACACCGCAGTTTGAAGGGGAAGAAATAAGGATTCGTTACCAATTTCATAGTTATGGTCTGATCGAAGGTGATATTCAAAAAGGAGAGTTCTGTATCGTAGTAGAACAGGGTGAATATAACCTTTCTTTTGTTGTGTCTGTTTCAAAACTGTATGCAGAATCCTCGGTTGGCAAAGTGAAAAATTTATCCGATTTTGCCAGATTATCAGAAAACGACTTTGACGAGGCATTTCATCTGTTTTATTCGGGCAAGTTTAAAAACATATTCATCCGGATGAAAAAAGGGAGATGCTTTTATATGAGGGTTTGTCGAAAGGAACACCATCCGGACAGAAAGTGGAGGAGTTTTTGATCGGAATCCACAAAAAGAAGCGGACTGTGGTTTCATTGGAAGAAAGCAGTGCCATATTTTACCAGGTGCATGAAAACAGACTTGAAACTTTTCAGGTGAACAGAAACCGGCATGGATATCTTGAAATCAGAGTCCATTCGGATGCAGAATTTCTGGTTTTAAAGAAACCACGGGTCACCGATGAGATGTTTGTGGGAAGTATCTGTGATGTGGAATATTATATTGTGGCAGAAAAAATGCATGCGGGAAGGAATTTTGGAAAGATCCGTCTGGAGATACCGGGACAGAAACCATTGATCTATACGGTGTGTGCCACGACTAAGCAGGAAAATAAAACGAAGGATGAACCTGTTTTTTTGATATCCAGAAATCACGCATAAAATTAATGCAGCTTTATCTGGAATACCGCCTGAAACGGATTGTGACCGGAGTATGGGCAAACCAGTCGGGGGTTATTTTGGATCATCTTTCCGTTTTGTGTGAGAATGAAAAGATTTATGGACTGATGAAGGCACAGACGCTGATCATCAACCGCCAGAGACAGGAGGCATCCTGGATATTAGATGATTTTAAACGGACGTGTGAGGATCATGAAAGTCCGGAATGGGGGTATTATCTTTATCTGTGCACATTGATGGAGCGGGAGCCGTCCTATGTGGATCGTCTGACGACGGAAGTGGAACAGATTTTTAAACTGCATCCGGATAATTCGATGTTGTTCTGGGTGCTGTTATTTTTAAAAGAAGAGTATTATCAGAAGCCGGCAGAAAGGTTAGAAGCAATTCGTGACTGGATGCGTTATGATAACAGCCCGTATTTTTATCTGGAGGCATATTATCTGATCTGGCAGGATCCATATTTACTGGCGAGACTTGGATCATTTGAGGTTCGCATATTATACTGGACTGCAAGATGGGGCATTATGACACGGGATATAGCAATACAGGTGGCCGGGCTTATTTCAGAAAAAAAAGAATATCATCCGTTTTTATACCATATTTTAGAGGCGTGTTATGAGGTGAAACCGGATGATGAAATGCTGACGGCGGTGTTAGGATATCTGATCCGCAGCCAGTGCTTTGGTGCAAAGTATCATCACTGGTATGAACTTGGAATTGAACGTGAGATCCGCATCACGAGCCTGTATGAAGCGTATCTTTTATCACTGGATGGAAGAAAATTAGAACGTGTACCAAAGATGCTTCAGCTGTATTTTCAGTATGACAGTGGATTGTCCTGGCAGCAGAAAGCGGTTTTATTTGTCAATATTATTGCGGCAAAAAAGGTGCAGCCTGAGGTATATCAGAAATATCTGCCGATCATGGAACGGTTTGCGATGGAGCAGATGGAGGCTGGTCATATCGATGATAATCTGGCCGTGATATATGATGAAATGTTTGAACAGGGGATTATAAATAGTGATATTGCGCATTGGGCAGCTGAAATTCTTTTTACGCACAAGATGATCTGTACGGATCCACAGGCAGCAAAGATAGAAGTTTATGAATATGCATGCAGCCCAGCATGCAATCATGTGAATAACAGGGAATCCATGATCCGGAACGGGGCTGCATACTTTACTGTATATACAAAGGATTACTGCCTGATCATGGAGGACATTTATGGTAATCGTTTCTGTGAGGAAATCGGTTGTTGTGAAGAGCCGCTGATGGATATTGACCATTGTGTGAAAAAGTGTACAGAACTTGCACAGGGAGAATTATCCTATATTCTATATTCCATGCAGCAAAAAGTTGCGGATGGAGTGGATGATTCAGATTTTCCGGGTGTGTGGACTGTTTTAAAAGCACCGCAGGTGAGTGACCGCTATAAAAGGGAAATTGCCGAACAGATCATATCATTTTACCGGAAAAGAAGTATGAGGCGGGCTGCCTGACCGGTCTGGATCATAAATTGTTATCTGCAGCTGCGCGCCGTATGCTGATGCAGTACCTGACGGAAGAACATTTGTATGAAACTGCGTATCGCATGGCAGAAGAGTGTGGGTATGAGCACATGGATACGGCTGCATGCGTTTCTCTGTGCAGTTATGCGATTCATACAGCAGGGTTTGAGGAAGATGATTTCCTTCTTGGGTTTGCAGAGCATGTATTTTACAGAGACACTTATAATGATGTGATCCTTATCTATCTTTGTAAATATTATAATGGTGCAACAAAGACAATGGCGGAGATCTGGAAAGCTGCGGGAGCATTTGATATTGACACGTTTGATCTTGAGGAACGTATTTTAAGCCAGATGCTGTATTCGACTGATTATATTGCGGATATTGAAGAGATCTACGAGAGTTATGTAAAAGGCGGGGGACGGGAACTGATCTGTATGGCATATTTATCGTATTTTGCAGATGCATGGCTGGTGAGGAATATGGTGGTACCGGAGTATGTATTTGAACAGATCTTTGCCCGTTATCAGGAAGGAAATCCTCTCAACGATGCGTGTAAACTGGGGCTGCTGAAATATTTCTCAGAGAAAGAGCATTTATCAGATGCGATGTATCAGGTGGCAGATGAATTGTTGGAAGAGTACACGTCTAAGAACCGCTGCTTTGCATTTTTCCTGGAGTTTGAGAAAGAATTACGTTTAAAGTATCATTTGTATGACAAAGCGTTTGTGGAATATCATACAGATCCGGACAAAAAATTATGATTCATTTTAGCCTGGATGGAGAACATTACGAGCAGTCACTGTTAAATGAGGTCTATGATGGTGTTTTTGTCAAGGAATTTGTCTTATTTTTTGGCGAGTCTGTACTTTATTATATGACAGAGCAGGAAAAGGCGGAGGAGAAGATAACGGAAAGTGCCTGCTTAAATTGCCGAAATGTACCGGACGAAGAATCTCATGGAAGGTATGAAATGTTGAATGACATGCTGATGCATCACGCGATGGGAGAACGTGAGATGCAAAAGAGAGAAATGAAACAATACTATGGAATGCAGATGGTAACGAATGAGGTATTCCGTATTTTATAAGTAAGAGGGAGAAAAGTGGAAAAAACGTCGTATTATCTTGCATTGATCTTGATAATGACAATGCCGTGATCAGTTATTTCCAATTGAATATGAAGGAACCGGAGACTGTCAGCACAGTGGCAGGCAGTGAAGTATACCAGATTCCTCTGATACTTGCCAAAAAACATGGGATCGGTCAGTGGTTTATCGGTGAGGAGGCAAAACGTCTGGCACTTTTGCAGGGAGAGGAAGCAGTATCCGGTCTGCTGCAGGCAGCTCTTGCGGGAAAAGAGTTTTTCATAGAGGGGGAAACTTATAAGGCACAGGAACTGTTAGCACTCTACATAAAAAAGCTGGTATATCTTGCGGGAAAACTGGGGAATCCTGTGATACCTGACTTTTTGGTTATCACACTTGAACAGCTGTCGCGGGAGGTGACGGAGCTCTTTCTTCAGGTAGCAGAAAGAATTGGAATACCGGAGGGAAAGCTGACACTCATTGACAGGAGAGAGAGTTTTTATTATTTCGCATTCAGCCAGCAAAAAGAATTATGGCTGCATGATGTGTGTCTGTTTGACAACCGGGGAGATGAGGTCTGGTGCAGGAGATTGGAACGGGATCAAAGAACCATGCCGCAGCTTGTCACGATCAGTGAGGAACAGCGGAATATAGACCGGGCAAATAAAGATGCCAGCTTTTTAAAAATCGTATCAGAAGTGACAGGAGGGCATATTGTTTCGGCAGTTTACCTGACCGGAGACGGTTTTGATGGTGAATGGATGAAGGAGTCCCTTTCTTTTTTGTGCAAAGGCCGCAGGGTTTTTATGGGGAAAAATCTTTATTCCAAGGGTGCCTGTTATGCAGCGGCAAGAAAGTGTATGACGGAAGAAAACAGCTGGCAGTTTGTCTATATGGGCGATAATGAGATGAAAGTGAATGTAAGCCTGAAAGTGCAGAGCCAGGGAAAACAGAGTTTTTACGCTGATCAGTGCAGGAGATAACTGGTACGAGACTGTTGGAGAATGCGAAGTATTGCTGGATGGATCAAACGAGATCGATTTCTGGCTGCAGCTGCCAAACAGCAAGGAAGCGAAGATTGAGAAACTCACGCTTGCAGACCTTCCCGAACGTCCGCCACGCACAACGCGTCTTCGCATCAAAGCACAGCCGGTTTCCGACATGGAAGTAAAGATCAGGATCAAAGACCTTGGCTTTGGGGAGATATTTAAGAGTTCTGACAAAACATGGGAATATATGATGTCACTGGAAAATGTACAGTAGACAAAGGAGAGGCAGGAGAAACGAATGGGCGAATTGATCTTATGCAGCCAGCAGTTAGCGGCGATGCCCTATTATATTGAAAATGTATCGTTAAATGTTTATTCGCTGGATGAACTGTGCTATTATATCAAAAATAATACCTGTCTATTGGATGCAGACTTTATGGATGACGAGTTGTGTGACTGGGTGGAAAATGAACAGCATTTGCCGGATATTGCACAGAATCTAAGGAATATCAAGGCTGGCGGAGGTGTTTTGTCTGAATTTACCGGCTGTCTGATGTCAGCGTGTGGTTATTGTACGAAAGAGGAACAAAAGCAGATCCGGAATACACTTCAGGAAATGGAACATAAGTCGGCATTTGAATGTGGGAAAATCAAAGCTGACCGTTTTCTGGAGAACCGGAAATACGTCAGCAGTATTGCAGAATACAGAAAACTTCTGCAATCGTGTGAAACTGAAATGCCACAGATGGTTGGCGCAGTGTGGCACAATCTTGGTACCGCATATGCGAGGCTGTTTTTGTTTGAACAGGCAGCTGACTGCTATGCAAGGGCATATGAAAAAAGCAGTGATAAAGAGTCCTTGAAAGAGTGTCTGATGGCATGCCGCTGTAATCATGATGAGCGGGCATTTGAACGCAGGAGAGAATATTTTAAAATAGAACCGGAGGAAGCAAAAAAGATTGCAGATGAATTGAGCAGCTGCAGTAGAAGTGATGCGATATGTCAGTTTGAGACAATGCTTGATGAGTGGGATCCGGGGGATGAAAATGTGTGGGAGACGCAGCTTGAGGAATGGAAAAAACAGTACAGGAAGGATTGTATGGTATAAATGAAATTTTTTGACAGATGGAAAAACCCAGTTTTGAAGAAAAAATGGATGATCTGAGTCAGACTGTGCTGACGGAAAATAACATAAAAGATCCGAAACAGGTGGAGCAGTATGTTGTGGAACGATTAGAGCAGATGATCGATATCACAAGGGAAATCGAGGAGGAAAAATCGGAGTACCGAACAGTCACGTCTTATCTGAATGATGTCCAGAAATTAGAAGATCTTCCGGAACCTGAAAAGAAAAAAATTGCGGATGTGGCACAGAATGTCGTGCAGTTAAACAGTGCGAGAAATATTTTCCTTAATTCAGAAAAAAAACTGACAGATGCACAGTTTACGCAGCTTCAGCAGGAAGAAAAAACCATGCCGGATGCAATCAAACGCCTTAGCTCGAATGAAATCTATCAGGATACTATTAAAAAGGATATGAAATATCTTGAACGGGAAAAATCCAGATGGCTTTTACACCGTGAATATCTGATGCACCAGCAGAAAAGTTTAAAGAATTTATTATACATCATTCTTGCAATTGTGGCAGCAGTGGCAGTGACACTTATCACGTTACAGCTTGGATTTAAGGTTGATACATATTATGCATGGATGGTACTTATTTTTGTCACTGCAGTGGCGGTGTGTGCCGATTATTTAAAGATGCTGCACAATGACTCTGAGATCAAGTTAGCGGAACGAAGTGCAAATAAGGCAATTCTTTTACTTAATAAGGTAAAGTTTAAATATGTCAATATCACGAATGCCATTGATTATGCCTGTGAGAAGTATCATGTAAGAAGAGCTTCAGAATTAAATCAGCTGTGGCAGTATTATATGGATGCAGTGCGTGAACGTGAAAAATATCAACGCACAAATGAGGATCTTGAATACTTTAATGGCAGACTGGTGCGGGCATTGAACCAGTATCAGTTATATGATGCACAGGTCTGGATCACGCAGGCAGCAGCCTGATTGATCCCAGGGAAATGGTTGAGGTGAAGCACGGCCTGATCCTGCGCAGACAGAAATTAAGGGATCGGATGGAATATAATGTCGAAGAAATGAAAAATCAGAGGGAGGAAGCATTAAAACTTTCTTCAAAGGCTGGAAGCATGAAACCACAAATCGATGAGATCATCAATGCAATTGACCGGTTGATGGAAACGATGTAAGTTTCTGTCCGGTGTGTCAGGTCTGCCTGTGTAATGTTTGATTTGAATAAGTTGTGGTATGATGAGAAATATATGGATACTGCGTACAAATGCCGGAGGGGCATATTGTACGCAGTATTTTATTCATGCTAATAGAATGCAAAATGTTGTTTGTGACAACAAGCCGGCTTGCAGAACATGCAGTCTATTTGCCACATCCCAGATCAAACTCCGGGTTGCACATATAAAAGTTTTTGCTGTCAAGTTCTTCCTGAACCAGGCGGAGGCCTTCACCGAAACGCTGGAAATGCACGATTTCGCGCTGGCGCAGAAAACGGATCGGTTCACAGACTTCCGGATCTTTGACAAGACGTAAAATATTATCGTAGGTGGTGCGGGCTTTCTGCTCCGCAGCCATATCTTCAAAAAGATCCGTGATCGCATCGCCTTTGCTCTGGAATTCACAGGCATTAAACGGAATACCGCCGGCTGCCTGCGGCCAGATCCCGGCCGTGTGATCGACATAGTAAGGAGCGAAACCGGCGGCCTCAAGTTCTTCAGCACTTAAGCCTTTGGTGAGCTGGCGGACGATGGCGGCAATCATTTCGAGATGGGCCAATTCCTCCGTCCCAATATCCGTCAACAGTCCCGCTACTTTATTATATGGCATACTATACCTCTGTGACAGATAACGGAACGATGCGGCCGCCTCTCCATCTGGTCCTCCATACTGACTGATGATGATCTGTGCGATTTTGGCATTGGGTCTTGTAATGTTGACTGGGAATTGTAAACGTTTTTCATAATTCCACATTAACAGTCACCTCCTTCCCATGCCATGGATCCGATGCCCAACGCCAGTAATTATCAGGATTTGCGGTGTCGATGGTAAGCGGAGTATAATTTTGCGCATATGCACGCAGTGCAGTGCGTCTTAAGTCAGCATAGTGATTGAAATATTTTAAAGCTTCTTCATCGTCAGGATGCGTGTCGAGATATTCTGTGATTTCTACGACAGCAAAGCTGACCATATCGATCCAGTGGAGGAGTTGGGACTGATTCATCTGACTGATCATCATCGGCATCTACCTCCGTTTGCGGCTAAAAATGGTTTATCCAGTTCTGGAAAAATAGTCCCGGCACTGAGTGAACGATCCGGTTCATAAACAGTAGAAAAATGCTGCCAGGGGACGTATGCCATGGCGAGTACATAATCAGAAATGGTTCTTATATTTTCTGAACAGGAAACAGAATCTGCACAGGATGCAGATTCTGTGCAAAAGTCCAGACCTGCACGGTGTGCAGGATGTGAAACAGATAAACGGTCGCAGGAACGATTGCTGTTCCCGGACATAGGATAAGGTCTCATAATAAGTTATTCCTTTCAATATCAGGTTTACAATAAGATATGTAAAAATGATGATTTTGGTTCATTTAGCAGACATCATATAAAAAGGTAAAAAATGCGTATTATCAAATCGAAAAAGAGCGCAAAAAATGTTGAAAAATATCAAAATGAGTATAAAATAAAAGATATTGGTATTAAAACAGCAGAAGACAGAGAAGGGGAATAAGAATGAATAAAAGAATTGTTGCAGGTATGCTGTTTACGACGGTTGTGTGTATGACGTTAGGAGGCTGCGGCTTCACAGCTGATAAAGAAAATGTAAAGAATAGTGGTGCTGTGGAATCGGTAATGCCGGGAGCAGAAGTATCTACGGAGATGACAGAAAGAGATGCTGAGGCGGATAATGGTGTGGTACAGCTTAAAGTATGGTCGGAAGAAGACAACTTCGACATGTTAAACCAGATGATAGACAGCTTTGAACAGAAATATGCAGGACAGGCAAAGTTTGAGATTACATTGGAACAAAATGCTGATTCTGATACAAAGGATATTCTTTTGGGAGATATTCATAACGGGGCGGATGTTTTCCCGTTTGCGGATGATCAGCTTTCTGCAATGGTTGCCGCTGGTGCATTATATCCGGTGCCAAATGCAGAAGAAGTAAAGAGTGCGAATTTAGAAGAGTCGGTTTCTGCTGCATCCATTCATGATATCTTATATGCTTATCCAATGACGGCAGATAACGGATACTTCCTCTATTATGATAAAAATGTTCTTTCCGATGAAGATGTCCAGACGATGGATGGCATGTTAGAGGCACTGAATGCTGCAGGCAGATCATTTTCCATGGAGCTTAATTCGGGCTGGTATCTGTATACATTTTTTGGTAATACGGGTCTGGAGTTTGGTATTAATGATGATGGCGTGACAAATTACTGTAACTGGAACGCCACAGATGGAGCAATTAAAGGCGTTGATGTGGCACAGGCCATTTTAAATATCACAACCAATCCGGCATTTATCAGCCAGCCGGATGGAGATTTCATTACAGGAGTACAGAATGGTACGGTTAGTGCGGGAATCAGTGGCGTATGGAATGCAGTTTCAGTCAGGGAAGCATGGGGCGATAATTACGGAGCCGTAAAACTTCCAACTTACACGGTGGCAGGGCAGCAGGTACAGATGTCTTCTTTTACCGGTTATAAAATGATGGGCGTGAATGCATATTCCAAATATCCGGAATGGGCAGCAAAACTTGCAGACTGGCTTACAAATGAAGAGAACCAGACGATCCGTTTTGAAGAGAGAAATCAGGGACCTTCGAATACGAATGCAGCAGCTTCGGATGCAGTAAAACAGGTGCCGGCAATCCAGGCAGTTATTGCACAATCAGAATTTGGTAAACTGCAGCGGGTTGGAAACAGTTACTGGGATGCATGTTCTGCATTTAGTGATACGATGGCAGCTGGTAACCCATCCGGTCAGGATCTGCAGGAAATTATGGATACACTTGTTGAAGGAATAACAGCATCCGCAGCAAAATAAAGGATAGGAGACAGATCACATTATGAAAAAACAGGGACGTTTCAGCACGAAAATGATCATATTGATTCCGGTGTTTGTTATTGGAATTATATCTATTATTTCAAGTGTTCTGGCAGTAAAAAATATTCGTAAGGTTAATGAGAATGCAACACAGATTGCAAATGGTTATATGGTCTGTATCGCAGATTTGGGATCAATTCAGACAGAAACAGAAAAGATTCATCGGCTTGGATTGTCACATATTGTAGCAACAGATCTTGACTCAATGATCTCTCTTGTAGATGTCATACGTGCAGAACAGACGGTACTTGATGGTTATCTGTCAGATTTTGAACGGTTCATAGATGATTCAGACCGCGAAAATTACGAGGCAATATTGTCAAATTATGAAGGTTTGAAATATGAAAATGCAAATCTTATGGCATACAGCGCAAGTGGAAATAAAGAGGCTGCGTATGCTTTGGCAAACGGTGCAATTTCAGAGTATGCAGACAAGATAGATCAGAATATCATGGCAATCCAGGAAGTGGTAAACAATAACGCAGATACAGCAAAGCAGCAATTGACCAAGGTATATAAGTATTCGTTGACGGTCAGCTTCGTTACGATTGCTGTCAGCACAGCATCTTTACTGTTTGCGGTATTTTCCGTACTGAAGATGGTGATCGTACCACTTTCTAAAACGAAGAATGAGATCAATGAGATTATTGATGGTATAGACAGAAGAGAAGGAGACCTGACCAGACGAGTAACCATTATGGAGAATCAGGAAGTGGCAGCAGTCGGCAGTGGCATTAACCTTTTCATGGGAAAATTACAGGATATTTTTAAAACGATCATTCATAATTCAAAACGTATGGAAACGGTAGTCAATGAAGTCCGTGAAAGTGTTATGACATCAAACAGCAGTGTGTCTGATCTGTCCGCATTAACGGAGGAACTTTCAGCTACCATGCAGGAAATGTCAGATAATGCTTCTTTGATCAATTCCAATACGGAATCTGTTGCGGGAGAGGTAAATCAGATTGCGGAGCGTACAACTGAGATTAATAATTATACGAAGGAAATGAAAGGTCATGCGGATTCCATGGAATCTGCTGCGCGTTCTAATATGGAATCTACCGGCACGAAAGTCAATGAGATTCTTGAGGTATTAAACAGGGCGATTGAGGACAGTAACAGTGTAAATCAGGTAAATAGCCTGACGGATGATATTTTGAATATTGCAAGCCAGACAAACCTGCTAGCATTAAATGCATCTATTGAAGCAGCCAGAGCAGGGGATGCAGGACGCGGTTTTGCTGTTGTTGCAACAGAGATCAGTCAGCTTGCAGCTGCCAGTCAGGAAGCTGCAAACCGTATCCAGCAGATCAACAGTGTTGTGACTCAGGCAGTGCATAATTTAGCAGACAATGCAAATGGACTGGTACAATATATGAACGAGTCGATTCTTCCAGAGTTTGAAGAATTCGTAACGGCTGGAAGTGAATATAAAAATAAGGCGACCTACATAGAGAATGTCATGAACGAGTTTGAATCAAAGACAGATTCGTTGAAGAATACAATGGTTGAAATACAAAAGTCCATCAATACGATCGCACATGCCATCGAGGAGGGCGCAAAGGGAGTCAGCAATGCAGCAGACAGCACGCAGGTGCTGGTTACGGATATGGAAAATATCTCGAACCGTATGGATGAGAACTTTGAGATTGCAACCGATTTGAAGAAAGAAACTGCAATATTTACCAAAATATAATGTCGGCAAGGTATCTAATAATAAAATAATAGCTGGGCAGCGCAGGGACAGGAGAAAAATCCTGTCTCTGTTTTCAATTTGTAAGCTTGTCAGGCAGAAAAAATTGTTATATAATGACGTGTACGGCGTTTGAAAATCTTTCCGGATTTATAAAACGGAAAATGAGAATACAGGAGGAAAACAAACAATGAGCAAAGTAAGAACAAGATTTGCACCAAGTCCTACAGGAAGAATGCATGTGGGAAATCTGCGTTCTGCATTATATGAGTTTTTAATTGCCAAACATGCGGGCGGAGATTTTATGCTTCGTATCGAAGATACGGATCAGGAACGTTTTGTTGAAGGTGCAGTTGATATCATATATCATACATTAGAGGAAACAGGTCTGGTTCATGATGAGGGACCGGATAAGGATGGCGGTTATGGTCCTTATGTGCAGAGTGAGCGTATGAAGACCGGCATCTACATGAAATATGCCAAAGAATTAGTAGAAAAAGGCGAAGCATACTACTGCTTCTGCGACAAGGAGCGTTTAGAGTCCTTAAAAACAGAAGTGGACGGTAAAGAGATCATGATGTATGACAAACACTGTCTGCATTTAAGTAAAGAAGAAGTGGAGGCAAATCTTGCTGCTGGCAAACCATTTGTCATCCGTCAGAACATCCCGAACGAGGAACAACGACCTTCCATGATGAGTTATACGGAGATATCACGGTGATAATGCAGAACTTGATGATATGATCCTGATCAAATCCGATGGATATCCGACCTATAATTTTGCAAACGTGGTTGACGATCATACCATGAACATCACACATGTGGTACGTGGAAATGAGTATCTTTCCTCTTCGCCGAAATACCAGCGTCTGTATGATGCATTTGGCTGGGAATCACCGGTTTACATCCATCTGCCGCTGATCACGGATGAAAACCACAAGAAACTTTCTAAGAGAAGCGGACATTCTTCTTTTGAAGATCTGTTAGAGCAGGGATTTTTAAGTGAAGCAGTTGTAAACTATATCTCACTGCTTGGCTGGAGTCCGGAAGATAACAGAGAAATTTTTACCTTAGATGAGCTGATCAAAGAATTTGATTACCACAGAATCAGCAAATCACCGGCAGTTTTTGATTACACAAAGTTAAAATGGATGAATGGCGAATACATCAAAGCTATGGATTTTGACAGTTTCTATGAAAAAGCAGAGCCATATATCCGCGAGGTGATCACAAAGGATCTTGATTTAAAGAAGATTGCAGCAATGGTAAAAACCAGAATCGAAGTATTCCCGGATATCAAAGAGCATATTGATTTCTTTGAGGCACTTCCGGAATATGATGTGGCAATGTACACACACAAGAAGATGAAGACAAATGCGGAAACTTCCTTAAAAGTATTAAAAGATGTACTTCCTCTGTTAGAGGCACAGGAAGATTACAGCAATGATGCATTATATGCCACATTGTTAAAATATGTGGAAGAGACCGGCGTGAAGAACGGTTATGTTATGTGGCCGATCCGTACGGCTGTTTCCGGCAAACAGATGACACCGGGCGGAGCGACAGAGCTGATGGAGGTACTTGGAAAAGAAGAGTCTATTGCCCGCATCAAAAAAGGTATTGAATTATTAGAGCAGTAAGAGTTTTTTATCAGCAGGGAGATTTTCAATTTCCCTGCCGTTTCAAATCTATGAATTGAGGTAATCTATGAGCTTTAACGCATCACAGACACGGGCAATCCATCACAAAAACGGACCGATGCTCGTTCTTGCCGGACCGGGTTCCGGAAAAACCCTTGTAATCACAGAACGTACAAAATATCTGATCGAAGTGTGTGGGATAGATCCGGCACAGATCCTTGTCATTACGTTTACAAAAGCTGCGGCAACGGAGATGAAGCGAAGATTTCAGCGGAAAATGAACCGGTCATGTCCGGTGACATTTGGCACATTTCATGCAGTATATTTTGCTATTTTAAAACATGCATATAATTACAGCGCAGACAATATTGCCAGGGAGGAACAGCGCTACCAGTGTATGCGTGAGATCATAGCGAAAGAACATCTGACCTATGAGGATGAGACGGAGTTTATCACATCTCTGTTAGGGGAGATCAGTCTGGTCAAAAATTCCGGGATAGAAATCGCCAACTATTATTCGAAAAACTGTGCGGAGACCGTGTTCCGAAAGGTTTATCGCCAATATCATGAATTGTACAAAAACAGACTGATTGATTTTGATGACATGTTAGTATACACGAAGGAACTTTTTGAACAGCGTGCCGATATTCTTGCCGCATGGCAGAATAAATACCGCTATATTTTGATCGATGAGTTTCAGGACATCAACCGGATCCAGTATGACATTATAAAAATGTTAGCGGGTGAGCGGAAAAATCTGTTTATCGTGGGGGATGATGACCAGTCAATCTACCGTTTCCGGGGCGCGAAGCCGGAGATCATGTTACACTTTAAAGATGATTACCCGGAGGCGGAGACGGTTCTTTTAGATGTGAATTACCGTTCCGTAAAAAACATTGTGACAAGTGCCGGATATCTCATCGGCCACAATAAGGAACGCTTTCAGAAAAAAATAGAGGCGGCGGATCAGGGGGACATCCCGGTCGAATGGCAGTTGTTTGAAAGCCAGCGCAAAGAAAATGCAAGAATTATCTGGGATATTCAGGAGGCGGTGGAGAAAGGCGCAAAATATGAAGAATTTGCAGTACTTTTCCGTACCAATACGCAGCCGAGACTTCTGATGGAACAGCTGATGGAGTATAATATTCCATTCCGAACGAGAGATACCGTGCCGAACTTATACGAGCACTGGATCGCAAAAGATATTTTTGCATACATAAGGATTGCGATGGGAAGCAGGGAACGCAGGGATTTCCTGCAGATCATGAACCGTCCGAAACGCTATATCAGCCGGGAATCGCTAGACGAGGAGACCGTGGCATTTGATGTGTGGGAGTGGTACTATGAGGAACAGCCGTGGGTGGCAAAGCGCATCGAAAAATTAGAGGGCGATATCCGTATGTTAGAGAGATTAAGTCCGTATGCGGCGATCAATTACATCCGGAAGGCAATCGGATATGATGAGTTTTGTACAGAATATGCGGATTACAGACGTATCAAAGCGGATGATCTGTTTGATGTTTTGGATGAGCTCCTGGATGCAGCGAGGGAATATAAGACTTATGATGCGTGGTTTGACCACATTGAAAATTACACAAAAGAGCTGCAGGAATTTTACCGCGTGCAGAATCAGAACCCGAACAGTGTTGCGTTAGCAACATTACATAGTGCAAAAGGTCTGGAATATGAAAATGTCTATATCATTGACGTCAATGAGGGTGTCATGCCATACAAAAAAGCAGTGCTGGAACCGGAAGTGGAAGAAGAGCGAAGGATGTTTTATGTAGGAATGACGAGAGCAAAAAAAATCTGCATCTTTTTTCAGTCAGACAACTGAACCATAAAGATGCAGAAATTTCCCGTTTTATCAAAGAAGCGCAGCCACCGGAAAAGAAGAAGGATTAATCATCCATCTCCTCGAAGGCTGCCTCGTCTAAAAGTTCGTCAAAACGGTCGGATACAGCTTCGTATTCTTCATCGTCCTCAATGTTATCAAGGGAAGGATTGCCTTCGCTGTCTTCAGAATAACGATAAATAAATACTTCGCCTTCCTCGTTTTCCTCGCCATTTTCATCCAATGGAAGAAGTGCGATGTAATCGCGTTCGCCAATTGTAAAAATGGTAAGAATTTCGCATTCTACCTGACTTCCGTCGTCAAGATCAAGGGTTACAACGATATCTTCATCGTCATTGTTCTGGTTGAAATCGCTCATGCCGATACCTCTCTTTTTTATAGTGGTCCTAATAAAGACAATGACATCATAACATAATCGGATGTGATTGAACATATTTTTCTATACAAAATGTGAAAAAAAGGTATACTATTTTTATTAGAAAAAGATACTGGGGTACGATAGAAAAGGTGGCAGACAGCATGGATTACACGATCAGAGAAGGCAATTATGAAAAGTTAGGAGTACAGAAAAAGGATGATGCAGTGATTTTTACGTTCGAAGGGGAAAAAGAAGAGAACTGCAGCATTCTTTTTTATGGGAAAAAAGCAGAACCTGTCTGCAAAATTTTAGTACCGGAGGAATATTGCCGGGGATCCGTGCGTTCTGTGGCCGTAACCGGTAAGTTATGGAAAAATTTAAGATACAATTATGAGATAAACGGAAAAATCATTACGGATACCTATGCAACCCGTATTATCGGCAGGGAAAAATGGAATGACAAAACCCGCAGTGAGAAGGATTATTTTATCTGTGGCGGTGCATATCCGCAGGCATTTGACTGGGAAAACGACAGACAGCCGGAGATTAAACGGCAGCAGATGGTTATGTATAAACTGCATGTGCGGGGATTTTCCATGGAGGATACATCCTGTCCGAGAAAAGAACGGGGGACATTCCGAGCGATTACAGATAAAATCCCATATCTGAAAAAACTTGGCATTACGACATAGAGCTGATGCTGCCTACGAGTTTGAGGAACAGGTGATCCCAAAGAAAACGGTACTGCCGGATTACCTTAAGTGGGAAAGTCACGGAGAAGATCTGATCAAACCGGAAAGTGTACAGCCGGTAGAAAAGATTAATTACTGGGGGTATGTTCCCGGCAATTATTTTGCACCGAAGGCATCCTACAGCAGCAGTGCAGATGCAGCGTCTGAGTTTCGGGAACTGGTACATACACTGCATGAGAACGGCATGGAATGTGTGATGGAATTTTATTTTGCGCCGGGGATGAACCAGAATGTGATTTTAGATGCACTTCGGTTCTGGGTTCGTGAGTATCATGTGGATGGATTTCATCTTCAGGGGGATTCACTGCCTGTTACGGCGGCGGCACAGGACCTTCTGCTCAGCCGGACAAAGCTGTTTTATACACATTTTGATCCGATCCTTTTGGAAAATGCAAAAAAATATCATCATTTATATGTATACAGTGATGAATACCTGTACCCGGCGAGAAAAATGCTGAACCATATGGAAGGAGACCTTAACGAGTTTTTCTGCCAGCAGAGAAAGCAAAACAGCGTGGAAGGGTTTGTCAATTACATTACTAATAATAATGGATTTACATTGTGGGATCTGTTTTCCTACTGTGAAAAACACAATCTGGAGAACGGGGAAGATAACTGTGATGGAAACAGTTTCAATTACAGCAGTAACTGTGGCGTGGAGGGAAATACCAGAAAAAGATACATTGATAATCTGCGGAAAAAACAGGTTAGAAATGCATTGGCAATGGAGTTTCTGGCACAGGGTGTTCCATTGGTTTTAGGGGGCGATGAGTTCTTAAACTCACAGCAGGGTAATAACAATGCCTACTGTCAGGACAATAAGACCGGCTGGCTGAACTGGAAGAAACAAAAGAAGGAAACATGGCTGGCTGAATTTATAAAAAATCTGGCAGATTTCCGCAGGAGCATCCGATCATCTCATCAGAACATCCGATGGAATTAAATGATTACGGCAGGAAAGGTTTCCCGGATCTTTCCTATCATGGGGAGAGCGCATGGATCTCTTCAATACCGGCTGACAGACAGGCGGCGGGGATTCTGTATTGCGGCGAATATGAAAAGAAGACAGATCAGACACCGGATGATTATATCTATATCGGCTATAATTTCATAGCGGTCTGTCGCATCTTGCGCTGCCGAAACTCCCGCAGAACAAGAAATGGTATCTTTTGATGACTACGGCAGCGGAAAATTCGTTCCTGCCGGAAAAAGAAATCCTCGAGGATCAGCATCTTTTAGCAATCGAGGGTCAGTCGATCAATATTGTAATTGGAATATAAAAGTAGTAAAGAGGGTAAAAGAACATGATAAAGGCATGGAAACATTTATGCACGATCCTGCATCACAAAAATCTGGTCCGGGCAGGCTGTTTTAAGATCGGACTTTATAAGCAGGGACTGCTGCATGACATGTCGAAGTATACACCGACAGAATTTCTGGTGGGATGCAAATATTATCAGGGGACAATGAGTCCGAATAACGCAGAACGTGAAGATAAAGGGTATTCTGCGGCATGGCTTCACCATAAAGGACGAAATAAACATCATATGGAGTACTGGATTGATTATGGAGTCGGTGATGGAAGAGATGGACAAAAAACACATCGCGGGATCTGTGGCATGAAGATGCCGATTAAGTATGTAGCGGAGATGTATGTGGACCGCGTTTCTGCATCAAAGAATTATCAGCGTGATAAATTCAAACTGGACAGTCCGCTCCAGTATTATCTGAAGGGCAGAAAATATTATATTTTAAATGAAGACACAAAAGCCATGCTGGAATTATTACTGGTGATGCTGGCGGTAAAAGGGGAAGATGAAGTGAATCATTTCCTCAAATATGAGGTATTAAAGGGAAAAGTTCCCTATGAAAAAGAATACCTCATAAATCTCAGGAAAAATCTGGAAAAAGGCAGTGCATATCATCTGGAAGAGGAGCAGTGAGAACAAAAGATTCTCCTGTGATGGGATGCGAAAACGTTAAGCGGTAGGAGTGAAGTGCCTGCCGCTTTATTGTTGTGTCCGTCGGATTGTAAAGAAAATCCCCGATCAGCGGATGCCCAATTGATTTTAAGTGAACACGGATCTGATGGGTACGTCCGGTCTCTAAATGCAGCGATAACAGGGACAATCCGTCATGATAAGCAAGACGTCTGTAATGCGTGATGGCGCGTTCTCCGTTTTCAAAGTCAATCTGCCGTTCGATTGTCGATCCGGCAACACGTCCGATCGGAGCATCAATCGTTCCGGATTCGGGTGTTTTTCCGGAGGCAATGGCAATGTATTCTCTCGATATTTCACGTCTGGCTGCCGCGGTACTTAAAATAGCGGAACTTAACATGTGCTTTGCGATCAGAGTGAGTCCGGTCGTGTCACGGTCAAGGCGGTTGACGCAGCGGAAAGTATATGGAATCTCCTGGTCATTGTAATAGCCGCATACGGCATTTGCAAGCGTATGATCGTAATGATTCAGAGAAGGGTGAACGGGCATTTGAGCCGGCTTGTTTACGGCGAGGATATCCTCGTCCTCATAACAGATCGAAAGCGGCATGGAGACCGGTAAAATGTGCGCGGAGGAAGTGCTTTCTTCCAAGCGGATAAAAAGTTCATCTCCGGCGGATAACTTTGTGCGCATATAAGCCATATGCCGTTTAACAGAACACTTTCGGGTGTTTTTTTCAGTTGTACAAATACTGCATTGGGATAGCCTTTTAATGAAAGGTATTCCCGAATAGTAAAGGAGTCGTATTCCGGTTCTATCCGGTATGTGAATTGTCGAATCATACGGACATTATATAATAAAACTTAGGAAAAATAAATGGGGAAAAGCACGCACACCCTGGTCAAAACATAGAATGTATTAATAAAGCTTTTAAGGTGCGTTTTGAAAACATTCTTATCCCCACTTACGCCAGAGCAGGAAAACGAATGCCTGAAAAAATTAAAAAAAGGTAGCCTTGAAGCAAGAAACGAACTGACACTTCACAATATGCGGCTGGTTGCACATGTTGCGAAAAAATATCAGAACTCAGAAGAAGATATGGAGGATCTGATCTCGATCGGAACGATAGGACTGATGAAAGCGATCGCAACCTACAAGGAAGATTACGGGAGCAGGCTGGCAACTTATGCAGCCAGGTGTATCGATAATGAACTTCTGATGTATTTTCGTGCAAAAAAGAAAGTGTCGCGTGAAGTATCATTATATGAACCGATCGGTATGGATAAAGAGGGAAACCAGATCCATCTGCTTGATATTGTAGAGAGTGAGGAGCCGGATGTTGTGGAGATGATGGAACGTACAAGACAGATTGAAAAGCTGCTTGGACTGGTTCCGAAAGTGCTGCAGGAACGGGAACTGTATATTGTTGTACACCGGTACGGATTATTTGGAAATAAGGCGATGACGCAGAGGGAAATTGCTTCCGCGGTTGGAATTTCGCGTTCTTACGTTTCGCGTATTGAAAAAAGGCGCTGGATAAATTAAAAAAAGTTTTTGCGAATAAGGTTGTACTTGCTACTATGAATGTGTTATACTTAGGCGACGGCGGATGTCGCCGCCTTATGTTCGGATTTGTATAAAGTCTAGGAAACTGAGCACAGACTGCTCAGTTGTCAGATGCACCGGCTGGCATATGCTGGTGCAGATCAGTTGCAGCATTTCTGCTGTGATCATCAGATAAATCAGAGGAAAAATGAATAAAAAGGAGGAGTACGTTGTATAGTATTGTATCAACGGCAATCATACACGGGATCCAGAGTGTACCGATTTCTGTGGAAGCAGATGTGAGTGATGGTCTGCCTGTGTTTGAATGGTAGGATTTCTTGCTTCGGAAGTGCAGGAAGCCAAAGAGAGAGTGCGTACAGCATTGAAAAACTGTGGCTTTGCCCTGCCTCCAAAGCATATTACGATCAATTTTACGCCTGCGAATATCAGAAAATCCGGTTCCGGGTTTGACCTTCCGGTTGCGGTGGCAGTCCTTACCGCATTCGGGTATATCAGACAGGAAATGGTCAGGGAATATTTTGTAGCGGGAGAGGTTGGACTGAATGGAAAAGTACAACCGGTAAATGGAATTTTGCCAATGGTGGCGGAGGCAAAAGAAAGAGGAATGAAAAAATGTATGGTTCCATGGAAAAATGCAGGAGAGGCGGCATTGGTATCGGACATGCAGGTATTTGCCGTAAAAATCTTGCGGATGCTGTGAATATCTTAAACGGAAATGGAGAATATTTTGATACTCCATATAATATAGAAGAAATGCAGACAGGGAGGATATTGGACTTTGCGGATGTGAGCGGTCAGGAGCTTGTAAAACGTGCCTGCGAAACGGCTGTTTCGGGAATGCATAACCTGCTTTTTGTCGGTCCTCCGGGAGCAGGAAAAACAATGATCGCAGAGCGGATCCCTGGAATTTTACCTTCGTTAAATACAAAAGAACGCATGGAACTTTCTAAGATATACAGTGTTTGCGGACTTTTAGAGCACAAAAGGGGACTGATGCAGGAAAGACCTTTTCGCGCGCCGCATCACACGATCACACCGCAGGGGCTTGCAGGAGGTGGTGCGGTGCCAAAACCGGGAGAAATTTCACTGGCGCATAAAGGAATCCTGTTTTTAGACGAACTGACAGAATTTCAGCGGGAAACTTTAGAGATATTAAGACAGCCGATGGAGGAGAAAAAAATCTGTATAGCAAGGCTGAATGCAAGTTATGAATATCCGGCTGATTTTATGCTTGTGGCAGCAATGAATCCCTGCAAATGCGGTATTATCCGGACATGCAAAGATGTACCTGTACATCGGCTGCGATTGACCGGTATCTGCGGAAGGTCAGCAGACCGCTTTTGGATCGGATCGACATTTGTGTGGAAGTTCCACAGGTCAGATTTCGGGATCTTTACAATACCGGAAAAGTGAAAAATCCGAAGAAATCCGAGCACGTGTTGTGCGCACGCAGGAAATACA
>ENA-OQDE01000400-OQDE01000400.1-human-gut-metagenome-genome-assembly--contig:-NODE-400-length-26673-cov-5.246742_pt1 | contig 26673 bp, 36 predicted proteins | sample MGYA00242768_ERZ504595 | MGnify/ENA primary metagenome ERZ504595 (study PRJEB26092, sample SAMD00036307) | human gut metagenome | host: Homo sapiens | study: EMG produced TPA metagenomics assembly of... | reverse complement strand
GGTCAATGAAGACAGCGACCTTTACCGGGCACATCCGGACTGGGCAATTCAGATTCCGGGGAAAAAGCCGGTGCGCTCGAGAAACCAGTTACTGCTTGATTTTTCCAGAAAAGAAGTGCGCGACTGTATATTTGAGCAGATTTGTGCCGTGCTGGATCAGGGAAAAATTGATTATGTCAAGTGGGATATGAACCGCAGTATGGCAGATGTCTATGCCGGAAATCTGTCCTATGATTACGTGCTTGGTGTCTATGATTTTATGGAGCGCCTGTGCAGCCGGTATCCGGATCTTCTGCTTGAGGGATGCAGCGGTGGCGGCGGCAGATTTGACGCAGGAATGCTTTATTATTCCCCGCAGATCTGGTGTAGTGACAATACCGATGCAATCAACCGCACAAGGATCCAGTACGGAACTTCGTTTTTCTATCCGGTTTCCGCAATGGGGGCGCACGTTTCGGCGGTGCCGAACCACCAGACCGGACGTGTGACAAGTTTCCACACCCGCGGGGTGACAGCGATGGCAGGAACCTTCGGTTACGAATTAAACCCGGCGCTTTTATCCGATGAGGAAAAACAGCAGATCCGGGAGCAGATTAAAACATACAAGAAGTATGAAACACTCATTAACGAGGGAACCTACTGGCGGCTGTCCGATCCGTTTATGGATGAAATTGCGGCATGGATGACGGTATCAGAGGAACAGGATCATGCATTAGTCAGCGCAGTGCGTCTTAGGGCAGAGGCAAATCAGGCAGCCGTTTATGTCCGCCTGCGTGGGTTAAAACCGGATGCCGTGTATCTGGAAGAACAGAGCGGCAGACAGTATACCGGTGCGGCACTGATGCATGCGGGAATTCCGCTTCCGCCATTTACCGGGGAATATGAGGCGTATCAGTTTGCTTTTACAGAACTGAAAGAGGCGGGAAGATTATATGAAAAAGTACAGAAATTGTGTGACGGGAATGCCGAAAAACGGGTGGTCATCAGCATTTACGGTGGCTCCGGTTCTGGAAAAACAACACTTGCAACGGCATTGCAGCAGTACTTTTTAAATGACGGAACCGGATGTTATCTGCTCTCGGGTGATGATTATCCACACCGGATTCCAAAACGCAACGACGAAGAACGGCTGCGTGTGTATAAAGAAGCCGGGGAAGACGGACTGCGTGGATATCTCGGGACAAAGAAAGAGATTGACTTCGACCGGATCAATGAAGTGCTTGCGGCATTTCATGAGGGAAAAGATACGATCACATTGCGGCATTTGGGACGGGAAGATGGTGAGATTTCATCAGAAGAAACCGATTTTTCAGGAATATCTGTATTGCTTCTGGAGTGGACGCACGGAGGCAGTGACGATTTACATGGTGTGGATCTATCCGTCTTTCTGGAAAGTTCCCCGGAGGAGACAAAGGAGCGGCGCATCCGCAGAAACCGCGACGAGAATGCCGCAAGCCCGTTTATCTGCCGTGTGGTGGAACTGGAACAGGAAAAACTCGAAGTGCAGCGCAAAAATGCAGGATTGATCGTGGGAAAGGACGGAAGTGTTTATGAACAGTAAACCGATGCTCAATGCATATCCAGACAGTCTTGGAGGAAGTCTTGGGGATATCGTAACATTGCTGAAAACGGAGGCTTTGCAGAATGTATTTTCTTCTTTTTACATTCTGCCGAGCCTGTACCATTCCGATCTCGACCGGGGATTTTCCGTGATCGACTATGACCTGAATGAGCAGCTTGCCAACCGGAAAGACCTTGAACAGTTAAAGGATATGGGAATCGACCTGAAACTGGATTTTATTTTAAACCATGCTTCCGCACAGTCCCCGCAGTTTCGGGATCTTGTGGAAAAAGGGGAGGATTCTGCGTACCGCAATTTTTCATCGACTGGAACCATTTCTGGGAAGGGCATGGAACCATGACGGAGGAAGGCTATATCCAGCCGGATGAAAGCTGCCTGAAGCAGATGTTTTTCCGCAAACCCGGGCTGCCGATCCTGATGGTGGAATTTCCGGATGGAAAAAAGTGCCGTACTGGAATACCTTTTATCAGGAGGTGCATGGCAGACAGTATCTCGGGCAGATGGATGTAAACATCCAGTCACCAAAAGTGTGGGAGTTTTATCGTGAAACACTGGAAAAATAGCCTCTTACGGTGCAGCAATCGTGCGGCTGGATGCTTTTGCCTATGCGCCGAAAGCACCGGGAAAGAAAAACTTCTCAATGATCCGGAGACGTGGGAACTTTTACAGAAGATCCATACGTTGGCAGAACCTTTGGGACTTACGCTTTTGCCGGAGATCCACGCAGCGTATGATGAAAAAATATATGAGACACTTGCAGAAAAAGGCTATGCAACCTATGACTTTTTCCTGCCGGGACTGGTCATTGATGCGATTGAGAACCGGCGCGGAACGTACCTTGCGGCATGGGCAGAGGAGATCGTGGCAAAGAAGATCTCTACGGTCAACATGCTTGGCTGTCACGATGGCATCCCGCTTCTGGATTTAAAGGGGCTGCTTCCGGAAGAGGAGATCCAGTCATTGATTGACCGGATCGTATCCCGTGGAGGCATGGTCAAAAATTTACATGGACAAAAGAATCTGTATTATCAGGTAAACGCTACATATTACAGTGCATTGGGAGAATCGGATGAAAAAATGCTTCTGGCGCGTGCCATACAGATGTTTATGCCGGGCAAACCTCAGGTCTGGTATCTGGATTTGTTTGCCGGAAAAAATGACCACGAAGCGGTGCGGCGCGCGGGAGAATCCGGACATAAGGAAATCAACCGGACAAACCTTTCCACTGATCAGATCGCGGAAGACCTGAAAAAAGATGTGGTTCAAAAACAGCTTGCGTTAATCCGCATGCGAAATACCCATAAAGCATTTTCGGAAGGCGCAGAGGTAGCAATCTCCGGAGGGGAGAGCTCTCTGCAAATCCGATGGGAATATAATAGTGCATTTGCAATATTAAATGTAAATTTTGAATCAGGAACATATACAATAGTAGAAAGCAGATAGTTAAGTTGGGCTGTCGATTGTACATGAAACCTAAACTTTATAATGGAAATAATCATAGATGAAACAAGCCACATAGGGATAATGCTCGGTGGCTTGTTTTGAAAATGGATAATTTGAATCTTATAACTTCGGATTTCGTCTTCTCAGTTTCCTATGTTCCTTTGCCGGCTTGGAACGTGAAAATATTTCTTTTAAGGTCTGTTTCTCTTCGACAGAAAGCTGGGTGATTTTCATTTCCAAATTTTGCAGAACAAAAGGAGGAGACCGTTAATATAAGCATCATTAGAGGCTTCTGGAGTATCCTCTGTAGCAATCTGAGTCGGAGAAGTAAAATCATCAATGATATTTTTGATCATGCTTTGATAGTCAATATCACTGGCAGTGTTGCTGTCTTTCATATGGGCATTTCTCAGGTCAGAGACGATTGGTTTTAAGTCTTCCAACAGGATGTTTAGGTAATACTGTTCTGTCTCTATGTGAGAAGTATCAAATATTTTTGCAAAAGCATCGGTGGAGTCGGCACCGAGTTCGTTCAGTTTATATCTCATCACATCAAGAAAAGCGTTTGCTATCTGAATGCCTTTATCATTAAATCCATCAATATAGATTTCCAGGTCGGTCATGAATTTGTGGAAGCTTTCATGAGAGAGTAATTCTGATAATAACCGTGGATTATATTTTTCATCAGTCAGTATTTGGACTGCATCATCATTGAGATGCAGATCGGATACTGACTTATTTGTATGTTCACGTAGTTCGGTTCGGCAAAGAAGATAATCGGTGCTTACTTGATAAAAGTCTGCAAGCGTCAGTAGATTGCCAAGTGACATATCTACATTTTCATCTTTCTCATAGTTGCCAAGTGTGGAACTTGGGATGCCGATAGCATCAGACAATTCCTGCAATGACATTCTTTTTTCTGCGACTCTCAAATCTTTCAGCCGTTCCGGTATGGTAAGCCTTGTGTGCATAGTACATTCCTCGTTTCACAGATATAGATAGACTACCATGATATTGGTGCAGAATAAAGTGAATTCGAATTCATGTCTTATCCAGAATATTGGAAAAAATCATAAAGAGGATATTTTTCCAGCATCTTGGATATACCGGATTCGTATAAAAATTTTGAGAAAATAGTTTCATACAATGAATCGGAAAGGAGTACAAAAATTATGGAATGTTGTAAATGTATCAAGAAAATCAATTTAGAAGCATGACGAATGAGGCAAAGACACTTTATATGATTTTGTTGGATCGGCGTTGCTTATCGGAGTGTAATGGTGATGCATGGCGAGATGAATATGGAGCTACATTTATCATTTTTACAATCAAAGAAATGATGAAGCTGTTGCATCTGGGAAATAAGAAAATTAACAAGATGCTGAAGGAACTGGAGGTACATAATCTGATTTATCGAAGCCATTAGGGATTAGGAAAGCCGAATAAGATATATGTATATGACTTGTTGAAAGCAGATAACTCGAATTGGCTGCCAAAGCAATTTAAGCACAGAAAGGGGCGGACAGGGGAATGGAGAAAACTGTAACACTTGAAGAGGCATTAAAAAGAATTGAGGAGCTGGAAAAAGAGAATGCAGAACTTCGGGAGGAATTGGAGTATTACAGAAATCGTAAGTTAAGCGGTCGTCAGAAACATAACGCCAAGTGGATGGCAATTTATAATGATTTTGTTGTTGGATATGAGAGCGGTATGGCAATTGTAGAAATTGCGGACGATTTTTTTGACCGCAAACGGATGGAGGAGTTCTATGGCAGAAGATAAAAAGAAAGAAATCGATGTTACAGTAATAGAAGTAACAGAAGAATATCTAAAAGAAAAACTGTATAAAATTAGGGGTAAAAGGGTATTGCTTGATGCTGATTTAGCAGAGATATATGGCTATGATACGAAGGGATTTAATAGACAGGTAAAAAATAATATTGAAAAATTTGATGAAGATTTTATGTTTGAATTGACAGATGAGGAATTAGAAGATTTGCGGTACAAAAATTGTACGCAAATATAAGTTCAAAAAGTCGTTATAATCCTCATGTATTTACAGAGCAAGGATTATATATGCTGATGACTGTCTTGAAAGGACCGTTGGCTGTTAAGCAGAGCAAGGCATTAATAAGAACCTTTAAGAAAATGAAAGATTACATATTAGAAAATCGTGATTTAATAGGTCAGCGGGAAATACTTCAGTTAAGCATGGAGACTGCCAACAACAGAATAGAAATTAACAAAATCAACTCAGATATGATCTCTCTTGAAAACAGATTTCCGATGTTGCAGAAGGCTTGAAGGATGTTGTGACAAAATCTGAGTTGGCTGATATGATGAACAGCTTTGTTTCAGATGATGATGAAAAGTGGCTTATGTTTAACGCAAAATTTAGTAGTGCAGATGAGGTATATGAGTCCATTTATAAGCAGCAAAGTCGTCAATATATGTCGTTGACAATTATATTGGATTAAGAACGCTGGTACATCTTAAAAATTCTCCTACAGGAGTAAATATTACTTTATTCAGCGATAATGTTGGGAATAATAAACTTCACAACATAGAATTTACAGATTTCTGCAAGGAGTACCCAACAGTAAATTTGTCAATGAAAAAGACAGGTGGTATATTCCATGATCGTTTTATCGTATTGGATTATGGAACTGCTGATGAAAGGGTTTTCTTATGCGGGGCTTCATCAAAGGATGCAGGGGCTGGAATAACCAGTATTGTTGAAGACTATGGAGTATCTAAATATACCCCGGTTATTGCCACATTGTTGAAAAATCCGACTTTGATTTTACCACAATAGGGGCGAGAGAAAGCAAGCTGTCACGGTTCCCCGTTACGATAAAAAATGCCACCATCTGAAAAAGGATTTGTGTACCCACTCCCATCCAATTTGTGCTACAATATCAATTAACAACAACGTACCATACCAAAAGGAGGACATCCAATGCTTTTTATAGAATATCCCAAATGTTCCACCTGTCAGAAAGCGAAAAAATGGCTGGATGAACATGAGATTACATATACGGATCGTCACATCGTAGAGCAGAATCCGTCTTACGAGGAATTGAAAGAATGGCATGAAAAGAGCGGTCTGCCATTAAAGAAATTTTTTAACACCAGCGGACTTTTATATAAAGAAATGAAGCTTAAGGACAGGCTTCCTGAAATGAGCGGGGACGAGCAGTTAAAGCTGCTTGCGACAAACGGAATGCTGGTAAAACGTCCATTGATCGTAGATGGAAGTACGGTAATTACCGGCTTTAAAGAAAAGGAATGGTCAGAGCACTTTTTATAAAAATAAGAATGTTGTTTTTATAAAGGGACGTGCAGGAATGGAGGATTATTATGATTATAACAATTGCCAGACAATGTGGATGTGAAGGGGACGAAGTAGGAAGAAAATTGTCAGAGATTTATGGCATCCCGTGTTATTCCAAAAAAGAACTGATAGAGCTTGCAAAAGAGAAAAAAGTGTATGACAAATATCCATTTTATTTTGGGGAACGCCAGGTGGATGATATGATGAGTATGGTTGCGGACGATATGAATTTAAAGGTGCGTGAGACACCGAAAAAAGCATTGTCAGCACTGTTTGAGGATCAGCCGTGTATCGTAATCGGCCGTGCATCGGATTATGCATATAAAGAACATCCGGATGCTGTACGCATCTTCCTGTGTGGGGACAAGAAAACAAGAATCTCCAAAATTGCAAAGAAACATCAGGTATCCGAATTAAAAGCCAAAATGATCGTGGATGACACAGACCGCCGGAGAAAGCAGTATCATAATTATTATTCCGGGGAAACCTGGGGATTGGCGGACAATTATGATCTATGTTTAGATGAGTGTAAACTTGGCATTGACGGCGTGGCAGCAGTTGTTTCCGCATATATTGGCCAGATAGACGGGAAAGACTGATAAAAGAATGCAGGCCTGATGTAAAATCAGGCAGAAAGTGTTGGTATATCATGGCATATTATTTAGCAGAAGGTGCGATCGTAAAAGGTGATGTCACGATCGGCGAAGATTCAGGAATATGGTATCATGCGACGGCCCGGGGCGATACGGAAAAGATCACGATCGGAAGCCGAACTAATATACAGGATAATGCAGTTCTTCATGTTGGAGCCGGGCATGCGCTTACCATTGGGGATGATGTGACGATCGGGCACAGTGCAATCGTGCACGGATGTACGGTTGGAAATAATACATTGATTGGAATGGGAGCAATTATTTTAAATGGAGCGGTGATCGGCAATAACTGTATCATTGGGGCCGGGGCGCTTGTGACACAGAATATGGAGATCCCGGATGGCAGCCTTGCATTTGGAAATCCGGCGAAGATAAAAAGAAAACTTACGGAAGAGGAGATTGCCTCAAACCGTGACAATGCCTTATTATATGTGAAAGAAGCAAAAGATCAGCTGATGCAGATGTGAAAAAAGGATGCTTCCTGGTTTTACAGGATGCATCCTTTTGGTCAGTATACGATTCTTATGTATTTCAATAAAAAGCAGTAAATTTTAACTTATTCTGCAATTGCATCGAGTGCCTGGGAAATATCTGCGATCAGATCCTCTTTATCCTCGAGTCCAAGGCTGATACGGACAAGTTCAGCCGGAACGCCGGCTTCTTTCAACTGCTCGTCAGTCATCTGGCGATGTGTGGAGGTTGCAGGATTTAAGCAGCAGGTTCTTGCGTCAGCAACATGTGTTTCGATTGCTCCGAGTTTCAGATTCTGCATAAATGTGGATGCAGCGGCACGTCCGCCCTTTAAACCGAAGGAAACGACACCACAGCCGCCGTTTGGCAGGTATTTTTTTGCACGCTCATAATATTTATTGGAAGGAAGTCCCGGATAGTTGACATAGGCAACCTTTGGATGCTGCTCTAAAAATTCAGCAACAGCCTGACCGTTTTCCACATGTTTTGGCATACGGACATGCAGGGACTCCAGACCGAGATTTAAAATAAAGGCACTCTGTGGGGACTGCATGCAGCCAAAGTCACGCATCAGCTGTGCAGTACATTTTGTAATGAAGGCACCTTCTTTACCGAATTTTTCTGCGTAGGTGATTCCATGATAGCTTTCATCCGGAGTACACAGTCCCGGATATTTATCAGCGTGAGCCATCCAGTCAAATTTACCGCTGTCCACGATCGCTCCGCCTAAGGCAGCTCCGTGACCATCCATATATTTGGTCGTGGAGTGGGTTACGATGTCAGCACCCCATTCAAACGGACGGCAGTTGACCGGGGTAGGGAACGTATTGTCCATCACAAGCGGAACGCCGTGTGCATGAGCCACTTTTGCAAACAGTTCGATATCTAAAACAGTGAGTGCAGGGTTGGCAATCGTTTCGCCGAACATCAGCTTTGTATTTGGCTTAAATGCGGCATTTAACTCTTCTTCGGAAGCATCCGGGGAAACAAATGTGGTCGTGATCCCCATCTTTGCCATGGTAACGGCAAGCAGGTTGAAGGTTCCGCCATAGATAGAGGAGGAAGCAACGATGTGATCGCCGCATTCGCAGATGTTGAACATGGCAAGAAAATTGGCTGCCTGTCCGGAAGAAGTCAGCATTGCAGCCGAACCGCCCTCCATAGCTGCAATCTTTGCAGCGACGATATCGTTGGTAGGATTCTGAAGGCGGCTGTAAAAATAACCGTCGGCTTCCAGGTCAAAAAGTTTTCCCATATCCTCGCTGGTACTGTATTTAAAAGTGGTCGACTGGATGATCGGCACCTGTCTCGGTTCTCCATTGCCAGGTGTGTAACCTGCCTGCACACATTTTGTCCCCATTCTGTATTCACTCATAGTAATCTAATCCTCCGTTTCTGCATTGTTTTATAAAAACAGCTGCATTAAAAATTCCTTCGCGATTCATCACATTAGTAAGAAAAAGCGCATAAAAATATCGTATCATTCATAGGAAGATTTTACAAGGGAATATCTTTTGATTTTAAAAAATTTGTGATACAGTAAGGAAGAAAAAACTGGAACATGTCAGGTTTGAATAAAAAGAGAGAAGTGTGATTGAACTATGAAATTGCAGCCATTCCAGACATTAAAACATTATAATAAGAAAAATCTTCCGAAAGATATTTTAGCGGGAATTATTATCATGGCAGTTTCTATTCCGATTTCCATGGGATATGCGCAGATCGCAGGGCTTCCGGCAGTTTACGGACTGTATGGCTCGGTGTTCCCGATCATTCTATTCGGATTGTTTTCCACGTCACCACAGTTTATTTTTGGTGTGGATGCAGCTCCGGCTGCGCTGGTCGGATCTGCCATCGTCGGACTTGGAATCGAAAGTGGCACAAAAGAAGCCATGGCGGCAGTTCCGGTGCTGACTTTTTTTGTAGCATTGTGGCTGCTGGCGTTTTATTTTATGAAGGCAGGAAAACTGGTCAATTTTATCTCCGCACCGGTTATGGGGGGATTTATCACCGGAATCTGCACGACGATCATACTGATGCAGGTGCCAAAACTGATGGGCGGAACGGCAGGAGTCGGGGAACTTTTTGAACTGGCAGAGCACATTGCAGAAACTTTAAAAACGATCAATCTGCCCTCCCTTGTGATCGGGCTTACCGCGCTTTTTATTCTTCTGGTATCAAAAAAAGTGATGCCAAAGTTTCCGATGGCAGTTGCACTGATGGCAGCAGGCGCACTTATGACACGCTTTCTGCCGGTCAGGGAGTGGGGGTGCAGACACTTGCAGCAGTAGAACCTGACATGCCAGAATGGAGCATACCGGATTTTTCTGCAATCGCACCAAAGGATGCGATCATCACCAGTCTGTCAGTCGCTGTTGTCATTATGGCGGAAACTTTGCTGGCTGAGAATAGTTTTGCACAGAAAAATGGTTACAAGATCGATGATAATCAGGAAATTTTTGCATTTTCCATGGGCAACTTTGTGGCGGCATTTACCGGCTGCTGTCCGATCAACGGTTCAGTATCGCGCAGTGCAATGGGCGAACAGTATCAGGCAAAGACACAGCTTACCGGTATTGTGGCTGGGCTATCAATGATCATTCTTCTCCTCTGTGGAACCGGTTTTATCGGGTATCTGCCGATCCCGGTGCTGACGGCGATCGTGATCTCGGCACTGCTTGGGGCAACGGAGTTTGAACTTGCGGTCAGATTGTGGAAAGTCAGCCGGACGGAGTGTTTCATTTTTATAGGTGCATTTTTGGTGTATTGATGCTTGGCACGATTAACGGCGTTCTGATCGGAATTATCCTTTCTTTTACGGAATGATCATCCGTACTTCAAAACCGGCAAGATGTTTTCTGGGAATCCAGCCGGGGCATCAGCATTTTAGAGATCTGCGGGAAGGCAGCCAGATCCATGCGGTGGAGGGAGTTTTGATTTACCGTTTCAGCAGCAATTTGTTTTTTGCCAATATCGGGGTGCTGCAAAAGGATATCGAGGAGCATATCAAAGATGACACGAAAGCAGTCGTTCTGGATGCCGGAGGAATCGGAAGTCTGGATATCACAGCGGCAGACCGTCTGGAGATCCTGTACAAATCTTTGAAGGAAAAAGGAATCCGTTTCTATATGACAGAGCACATCGCAGACGTGAATGAGCAGCTTCGAAAATTAGGTCTTGGCTATCTCATCGAGGAAGGCTGTGTGCGGAGAACCATACATATTGCTTTAAAAGATATGGGGATCAACAGACCGTATCCGCTTGAGGGTGGTGTGGATAACGAGGAACGCAGCGCATCAAGAAAACGCGCGGATAACCGTGTGCAGGAGTTTGTCTGGGCGTTTGGCTCGGAAACAGAAGAAGAGATCGAAAAACAGATTGTCCTGCAGATTGAGCAATTAAAACAGACAGGGGACGTTGAAAATTTATTCCATGGCCGTTGGGCGCACATGGAGGCACTCGATGAGGATGAGTGGCTGGAACATTTAGAGGAGCACTTAAAGGAAATCGTCAATATTTCCGGCAAGGATGAGGTAACGCTTGCAGGCAGACTTGAGGCACACCGGAAGGAAGTACATGACCGTATTGCAAAAGAGCATCCGGAACTGGCGGAGCGTTTTAAGGAACGCAGGCATCTTCTGGATGAGCATTTGAAGGAGCGCAGGCCGGAAGTGTATGAGCTGGTGTTAGAGCTGCGGGAGAAGAGGAAAGAGTAGAAAAAGGAACTAGTGAAAATTCATAAAGATAACAGGAAATATAAAATTATAATGACATATGTATAAACTTATGTTATCATTCATCCAAAGCATTACATTCTAGCAAAATCTACAAGGCAGACTGTGAGAAATTATATCATAGTATAAGCCGTTTTTAAAACAAGTCAAAACCACGTTAATGGCTGCATATCAATACGCGAGCTACAACGTCGGATATCAGAATTTTCAATGCTTTTAAATTACCAGCAAACAAAAGTAAAAGCAGGGAGAATTCGAAAATATCAGGCGATTCTCCCGAATAAAAGGGAGGAAACGATTATCGCGCAAAAGACAAAGAAATCGTCATCAGACAATGCCAAAAAGATCCAGTGGCATCCTGCATTTTATGCAGCAGCGGAACTGGAACTAAAAGAAAACATCGAGGAACTTGATTTAATCTCGGAGTATCATCTGAGTAAAGAACCGATTCATATCGATCTTCTGATCATAAAAGAAGAAAATGCAGACAAAGTGATGAAAAATGAAATCGGTCATATCATGCGAAAGTACAATGTGTTAGAATACAAAGGACCGGGAGATGAACTGTCGATAGACACTTTTTACAAAACACTTGGATATGCCTGCCTTTATAAAGGATATGGGAAAACAATCGATGAAATCCCGGCGGACGAACTGACCGTGTCATTGTTCCGTGAAGCATATCCAAGAGAACTGTTTTTGGAATTAGAACGAAAAGGATATGTACTGGAAGAAAAATATCCAGGTATTTATTACGTGAGAGGGAACATTTTATTCCCAGTGCAGATTGTGGTGATCAGCAGGTTGAACCGGACTATGCACAGCAGCCTAAGAATCTTATCTGCAAATGCCGATATAGAGGATATCAGGAAGTTTTTAGAACAGACAGAAAATATGAAGACACCGCGGGAGCGGAATAATATAGACGCAGTATTACAGGCAAGTGTCAGTGCGAATTATGAAATATATCAGAAGGTAAGGAGGGCGAATGGTATGTGCGAAGCATTACGGGAATTAATGAAAGATGAAATAGAGCAGGATGTAGCAAGAGGAGAAGCAAGAGGAGAGGCAAGAGGAGAAATGCGTGGCAGAGCGGAAGGAATTGTAGATACATGTTGTGATCTAGGGTTGCCAGAAGACGCTATTTTAGAGCGGTTGCAGAAAAAACTAAATATATCATTACAGACTGCCCAGGAATATCTAAAGACTTTTGGAAAACAGATCGTAAAAAATTAACGAACGTCAGGAAGATCAAAAACATATGAACTATCAGCAAAAAGATTTAGTGAGAATAGCAAAACGGGAAAACAATACCAAAAGAAGTTATCTGGTAGTAGATCCACTGCAGGGAAAGCATGTTCCGGTAGAACCTTCGAAAGCACTGAATTTATTTAAAAGTCTTGCAGAGAAGCTTCAGGGAAAATATGAAGGCGAGAGGCTGCTTTTGATCGGTTTTGCAGAAACTGCAACAGCAATCGGTGCGCAGGCTGCGATTACTCTGGAAACAAAGTATATCCAGACAACACGGGAAGTAATACCGGATGCCAGATATTTATTTTTTCGGAAGCGCACAGCCATGCGACTGAGCAGAAATTGGTAAAAGATGATATAGACCGTGTGATAAATGATATCGACAGGATTGTATTTATAGAGGATGAGGTGACCACTGGGAATACGATCATGAATATCATTAAGATCATAACAAAAGAGTATCAGAAAAAACAAAATTTGCAGTTGCTTCATTGTTAAATGGAATGACAGAAGAATACTTAAAAATTTATCAGGATGAAAAAATAGAACTTCATTATCTGGTAAAAACGGATCATTCCGGATACGGTACGGTTGCGGAGCAGTATAGATGTGATGGTTTATATATTTGTGCGATACCGGAGAATCATACGCAGGAAAGCGCGGATATTGATGTGCAATCGGAGAAGAATATGCGGGAACATATCATATCGATTCCCGGATGGATGAATGCAAGACGTTTCGTTGACGCAAAACAATATGAGGCTGCATGTAAAAAACTTGCGAAAACCGTGATCACAGAGACTGTTGTGAAACAGGGTGAACGTGTACTTGTGATTGGCACGGAAGAGTTTATGTATCCGGCACTTCTGACAGGGTACGAAATCGAAAAAATGGGATGTGTTGTCCGCTGCCATTCTACGACTAGAAGTCCGATCGCAGTCAGTACCGAGGAAGAGTATCCACTGCATTGCAGATATGAACTGCGCAGCTATATGATCCGGATCGAAAGACTTTTATTTATGATTTGGAAAACTATGACAGGGTTATCGTTATGACGGATGCAGCATTAGCGTCGTTAAAAGGATTAGAAACGCTGATTTACGCACTTCGGATGAAAAATGAAAATATAACGGTGATACGCTGGTGTTAAAGAGGGCACAGGAATAAGGGCATAATGTGAAAATAAAATTTTTCCCATACGAAATTTGTGTCTCAGCAGCAAACATGCGATGTAATGGAAAGCAGGAAAGAATGGAGACAAGATTAAATGAGAAGTTCATACCGGGATGAGGACGTGACTCTTCTGTTAAAAGATATCACCGGCATGGTGCAGCCACAGCCGACTGAAGAGAGAGAAAAACTGATACAGGCAGGAAAACATTACAGTGAAATGCTGCCGGTCGAATATGTCCCGACAGAAAAATATATGCAGGTGTACCGGGAAGCGTTGAAAAATTATGCAAAACCGGTAGCACTTGCTGTCGGAAGACTTGCAGATAAGATCGTTGAAAAAAAGGGACAGGACATTGTGCTCGTCTCACTGGCTCGCGCCGGTATTCCAATCGGAATTTTAGTCAAAAGATATATTGCAAAAAAATATCAGGTCAATGTACCGCATTATTCCATTTCCATCATCCGCGGCAGAGGGATTGATAACAATGCGATGAAATATCTGTTAAGCCGGTATGAACCGGGACAGTTATTGTTCGTGGACGGATGGATCGGAAAGGGCGCAATTTTAAATGAATTAAAAAAGGATCTTGCGCAGTATGAAGGTGTATCATCCGATATCGCAGTCATTGCCGATCCTGCTAATGTGACAGAACTGTGCGGCACACACGATGATATTTTAATACCGAGTTCCTGTCTTAACAGCACTGTGTCAGGACTGATCAGCAGGACATTCTTAAGGAGTGATATCATTGGAAAAGATGATTTCCATGGAGCCGTCTATTACGGAGAATTAAAAGATTCGGATCTGTCCTATGAATTATCCATACGATCGAGAACGAGTTTGAGATGGATGTGGAAAAAGAAAATAAGTGTGTGGAAAGCTCTGGTATTGACGAGGTAAAACAGATTGCAAAGACATTTGATATTGATGATATCAATCTGATCAAACCGGGAATCGGAGAGGCGACAAGAGTATTGCTGCGAAGAGTTCCATGGAAGATCCTGATTGATGAGAGGTACAAGGGAGATCCTCAGCTTGGACATCTGGTGAGATTAGCTGAGGAAAAAAATGTGTCGATCCAGTATTATCCGATGAAACATTATAAATGCTGCGGTATCATTAAAAAAATGTCAGATATATAAAAAATACTGCCGGTTTCCAGGAAAATTTATGCATACGTCAGTTTGGTCTCGTCATGCCAAAGAAATTTATGTATACATCAGTCTGGTCTGTCATGCCAAAGAAATTCGTGCATACATAAGTTTAGTCTGTTATGCCAAAGACCTCTGCAAGAAATAAGATTTTTTCTGCCCAGTTATGGTGGGTTTTGTATTCGTTCATGCGTTCACCCGCAAGATTTCCGGAGACAAGCGAGTCTGATTTTTTATCCCAGTTTAAAATTGCTTTTGCATCGTTAAAATCTGATCTTGTAACCTGATAAACTTTGTTTACGACAGAAATCTGATTTGGATGAATGACTGTTTTTCCGGTAAAGCCGCAGAGTTTATCATCTTTTAGTTCCTGAATCAGGCCATTTTCCCAATTATACCCGGAATAATATTCCCATACCGGTCCGGAAACGACGTAGTCCATGCCGTAAACAGTTATGATATCAGAAAAAATATCAGCGACAGGTCTGATCCGGTGAATGGACTCGTCACAATGACGGCGGAATCCAAACATGTGACACAGATCATTTCCTCCGACACGAATATTTAAAACGAGATCTTCCACATGGGAAAGCCTGTCTTTCAGATCATACAGGATATCGATACGGTGCCGCAGGTCAATGATAGAAGAACTCTCATAGATCGGCATCATATATAATTTCCTGGAAGCCTGTTCGTTAGCCCGGATCATTTCTTCTATATAAGAGCTGGCGTTGTCAGCAGTAAATTTCGGTATGATATAACCGGTGATCACCTTTATGCTTTCCCCAAAAGCCTTCGTTAAACGTTCAATCTGGCCGGCATTGCGGACACGGATAAAGATTTTCGGAAGGTAAAAAGGATGATCCTGAAAACTTTCAAATATCTGATGGATGGAAGAGATAAGATCCTGCTCTGCTTCTGTCACATAGTTGTCATTGATCGTATCTTCAAGGCATAAAGCCAGAGAATATTTAGTTCCAAATTTTTCATGAATCACAGAGTCGGCAATCGTTTTTTTATTGGCGGGACAATAGAGCAGTGCACCGACACTGTAATAAATAATATCGTTTTTCAATTTGTAAAAATCCCCCTGAGTGTATAAAAACTCTTCAAAATAACACAAGTTTAACAACAGATTGCAAATTGAATTATAGCATTAATATAGGCAAAAAGATAGATAGATTCGATGCCGGACGTTTTCTTGAAAACAGGATGCCGGTATGCTATACTTTTAGATGATCTTTATAGAATATTGTGCTCTGTGAAACAGGGTTTTTGAGGAAAGAATAATATGAGTAACGGTGGTAAAAAGATACGGCTGTCATTTAACTCTCCGGTTATTTTGGGATTTACGCTTGCCTGTTTTATCGTACTGATTTTAGATAAAGTAACAGGCAGTGCATCCACGCGTGCATTTTTCAGTGTTTACCGGTCATCGTTAGCAAGTCCGTTCACATACATCCGGTTTTTCGGACATGTGTTAGGACATGCCAGCTGGGATCATTTCTTTGGAAATATTATGATGTTACTGGTTGTAGGACCGCTTTTGGAAGAAAAATACGGATCGGCAAACATTCTTTTTGTGATTTTAACAACAGCACTGGTAACGGGTGTGATCAATTTCATATTTTTCCCACATGTCCAGCTCCTTGGGGCAAGCGGTGTTGTATTTGCGTTCATATTACTCGCATCTTTAACAAGTATTGAGGAGGAAAAAATCCCGCTGACCTTTATTCTGGTTGCGCTGATCTATATCGGGCAGCAGGTGTATGATGGTATCTTTATCAGGGATAACGTCTCGAATCTGACACATATTTTAGGAGGCATTGTCGGGTCAGGCCTTGGCTATGTGATGAACAAAAACAAAATGAACAGATATTGAAGGTGAGAATGCGCTATGTTAGAACACAAAAAGATTCGCAGCCTTGATGATTACTTTGCCGATCTAAACGGAAGACAGAGCAGAGAGGTGTATTTTTACCGGATCAATGGATACACGGAAAAAATCGGGGACTTTATAAAAAAATATTATGATACGGCAAGAAGAGCGGGTGTGGTGATCGAGGGAAAGATCCCAAATCCCGATGAGAAGAACCTTGCGTATTATTCTGAGATCATGGGGATGGATTTTCAGATGAATCCGTCATTTATATCGAATGGTTTAAAAAAATGGCTGCCGCGCATGAACGATCTGCAAAGGCAGAATGTGGCAGATTCGATCTATGACTCGCTTGATACCATGAGGCAGAATGGAAAAACAGAAAATATGCTGAAAAATGCATATATTAAGTTTATGTGCTGGCTGTACTACAAATTTGAACGGATTCTAAACCAGCTTGGGGCAAATGAACTGCCCAAGATCCTTTATGAGGGGGATATCAGTAATTACGAACTGATGCTGATATCGATCCTGTCCAATGCCGGGAGTGATGTGGTGCTGCTGCAGTATCATGGTGATGCCGGATATCTGAAATCAGATCCCGCTTCCGTTTTATCAGATGATCTGCAAATGGAGAGGATGACAGCTTTCCCGGAAGGATATTGCTTAAAGAAAGTCCGGGAGGCAATACAGAATGATTTTGAAAAGGAACGGCTGTATGGAAGTCTGCCTTCTGTCAATAACTGTACCAATGCATGGATTGATGGAAAAGGATTTGAAGATATCAAAAAGAGTGTGTTGACCAGAGGAACAGATCCCCGCTTCTTTTATAACTGTTTTTACCGGATCAACGGTGCAGAGGACAAGCTGACATATGCGAACGAATTGTTTCAGCTGCAGCTTGAACTGAAAAATGCCGGGCGGAAGATGGTGATCGTAAACGGGGAGATCGAAAGACCGACACCGGATGAAATCGCAGAGATCCGGCGCAGAAATTATGCAAAAACAGATCAGCTTATCATGGATCTTTCCACGAATATAAAGTATCCGGCAAATTTAGAATTGCAAAAGATCATGCACAAAACATTTGTGGATATTCTTCTTGCAGAATCAGGCAAAGAAGGCGATAATTTAAACAGGCTCACCAGCAAGGCGGTTTACCTGTTGTGCTGGCTGAAAAGGTATCTGCCGTTTTTATTTTCCAATTGGAAGATGCCGGAGATCGGATGTTTTATCCATATGGGCGGGTGCCAGAATGAAAATGAAGCGTTGTTTCTCAGGTTTTTAGCAAGGCTGCCGGTCGATGTGGTGATCCTTTGTCCGAACCGGAATATACCATGCCAGCTTACGGATCCGCTGTTGTATGAACTGAATTATGAGGAAAGCCTTACCATGGACAGGTACCCGGAGGAGAGTTCCCAGGTCAAAATGGGAACGGTTGCCTACCATGCGGAGAGGGAACTGGATACGTTAATGTATCAGGATACCGGCATGTACCGGAACATGCAGTATGGAAAGGCGAACATTATCAGTCTGCAGACCATGTACGAGGAGATTAAGATCCTGTGGGATCAGGAATTAAAGTACCGGCCGGATTTCAGCGTGGTCGATGGTGTCGTGAACATACCGGTCATTTTTGCAAAGTTTCCGGAGTCAAAGACGGACATACCGCCGGCTACTGGACATCCGTAAAAGAACTGGTCACGGAAGATACAGTCGTGATAAAAAGAGCGCCTTATATAGAGCCGATGGCACCGAATCCGATGAAAATGTATGCTGCTGAATTTTTCAAAAATGGAAAACTGCAGCGGAATAAGATCAAGGCACATCCAAAATACCCGTATGGTATCCTGCGGGAGGATATTCAGGAGATGATACTTGATAAGATGCAGCTTCTGATCGATCAGAAACTGATCAGAGGAATCGGGGGAAATGGTATGGAATACACCGTGATTGCGCAGGTGTTAAATCTGCCGAAAGATATCGTAAGACTGATCCAGAAATTTGATCTTACCTGGAAAAATCCGAAACTGATCTATATCAATACATCGGAGACGGTCATTTCACTGGAAGACTCGATCCTGACAGTATTTTTGCATCTGATGGGATTTGATATTGTATTTTTTGTGCCGACGGGATATCAGAGTATTGAAAAATATTTTAACGGGCAGCTAATGGAAGAACACCAGATAGGGGAATATAAATATGATCTGCAAGTCCCTGACCTGAATAGTATTTCATTTAATAATACACGCCACACCTGGCGGGATAAATTTTTTAAGAGAGGTAATTAGAAATGGAGGAATCGTATGGGACTTGATTTTAGCAAAACAACGACTGCGGCAGCGCCGGCAGCCACAGTGTACCGGACACAAAAGATGAGATCGCTGTTGTGGAACAGTATGACATTGTTGCCGACAGGGAAAAAATGAATTCAGAACTGGTCAATTCGGATGAGGTTGACCGGATCGTCAGTACGATTGAGGTCAACAATCTTGAGACAATCGTCACATTTGGAGCGGAGGTTGCAGAAGAAATTTCGAAAGCATCGGATGTCGTGTTAAACAGCATGAATATGTCACAGCTTGACGATACCAGCGAAATGTTAAAAACGTTAGCAAAGATCATGGATCAGTTTGATATCGATGAGATCAAAGAAAATCCGGGACTGTTTGGAAAATTATTTGGAAATATGAAAAAACAGCTCGACAAGATCCTTGCAAAATATCACACGATGGGCGAGGAAGTCGACAAGATCTATGTTCAGCTCAAAGGCTATGAATCAGAGATCAAACAGTCAAACCGTAAATTAAATACGATGTTTGAGGCAAATGTAAATTATTATCATGAACTTGTGAAATACATTCTTGCCGGAGAGCAGGCATGTAAAGAGATTGAAGATTACATTGCAAAGAGACAGCAGGATATGGCGGTTACCGGAGACGAGTCGATCCAGTTTGAACTTACCAGCTTAAATCAGGCACTGATGATGATGGAACAGCGTACACAGGATCTTCGAACAGCAGAGAATGTTGCAATGCAGTCCATTCCGATGATCAAAACGATGGAGTTCAGCAACTATAATCTGGTCAGAAAAATTAACTCCGCATTTATTGTAACACTTCCGGTATTTAAACAGGCACTTGCACAGGCAATTCTGCTGAAACGCCAGCGCATTCAGGCAGAAGCAATGTCTGCTCTGGATAAGAAGACCAACGAGATGCTGATCAAAAATGCGCAGAATACTGTGGAAGTTTCCAAGGCTACCGCTAAGATGGCATCCGGAAGCTCAATCCAGATTGAAACACTTGAGACGACCTGGAGAACGATTACCAGTGGTATTGAAGAAACGAAAAGAATTCAGGAAGACTGCAGAAAGAAACGTGTGGAAGATCAGGCAAGACTTGAGGCGATCAAGGCGGATTTCAACAGACAGTATCATATGCCGCCGGCAAACAAGTAAGTTATTTCTAATAACTATAGATTCATTTATTCTAAGGAGGGTAATACTATGCCAATTAATTTATCAAAAGGACAGAAAGTGGATTTAACAAAAGGAAATCCGGGACTGAAAAATATCATGGTTGGTCTTGGCTGGGATGTCAATGCATTTGATTCCGGTGTAGATTTTGACCTGGATGCAGCAGCATTTATGCTGGGAGCAGATGGAAAGTGCCCGACAGACAAAGAATTTGTATTTTATGGAAATCTGGCTCATCCGAGCGAGTCTGTAAAACATATGGGCGATAACTTAACCGGAGAGGGAGAAGGCGATGACGAGCAGATCCAGATCGATCTTTCCAAAGTACCGGCAAACATTGAGAGAATCGCATTTACCGTAACGATCTATGAGGCGGAGGCAAGACGCCAGAATTTTGGACAGGTATCTAATTCTTTCATTCGTCTGGTGGATGAGACAACCGGAAAAGAATGATCCGCTATGACTTAGGAGAGGATTTCTCCATTGAGACAGCAGTCGTTGTCGGTGAATTATACAGACATAACGGCGAATGGAAATTTAATGCGATCGGAAGCGGCTTCCAGGGCGGACTCGCAGCACTTTGCGGACACTATGGAATTGAAGTGGCATAAGAGGAGTAAAATCTCTGCTCACCAGAGGGTTCGCATTGCTCCGCAAAACAAGGAGTAAAATCTCTGCTCACCAGGGGGTTCGCATTGCTCCGCAAAACAAGGAGGATTATAATGTCAATTAGTTTACAGAAAGGACAGAAGGTCAGTCTGTCAAAAGATAACGCAGGATTGTCAAAGATTATTGTCGGTCTTGGATGGGATGAAGTGCAGCAGTCTTCATCCGGAGGTGGATTTTTAAGTGCTTTATTCGGGGGCGGATCAAAGCAGCAGCCGATCGACTGTGATGCATCTGCACTGATGTTAAAGAATGGAAAACTGGTAGATAAATCAGACATCGTTTATTTTGGTAATTTGCACCATAAATCAGGTACCGTAAATCATCAGGGAGACAACCTGACAGGAGCCGGTGATGGAGATGACGAGCAGATCGTGATCGACCTTGCAAAAGTACCACAGGAGTACGACAAAATCGTAATCGTTGTAAATATTTATCAGGCGGTTCAGAGACATCAGCATTTTGGCATGATTGAGAATGCATTCATCCGTTTAGTTGATGCAAGAAACAATAATGAAATGTGCAAGTACAACCTGACTGAAAATTATTCCGGCATGACGGCAATGATATTTGGAGAAGTGTACAGACATAACGGAGAATGGAAGTTCAGTGCTGTTGGTCAGGGGACAAATGACCCTGGACTTGGCGAACTGAGCAGAAGATTTGTATAAATAGACTTGATACTTTAGAGGAGGTTAATTACCCAAAATGAGTAACATAAATAAAGAAGAGCTTATGAGAGGTCTGTCAGACTCACAAGTAAACAAGAGCAAACAGGATTTTGGAACAAACGCTCTTGCAAAAAAGGAGACAGAATCACTGTGGTCGATGTTCATCGGAGCATTTGATGACATTTGGATCAAAGTATTATGTGCAGCACTGGTCATGAAAATCGTCATTTCTGTTATCGGTGTGTTTGTACCGGCATTAGCAGGAGAAAACGATGTTGTTGAGATTATAAGTATTGTTTTAGCAATCGCACTGGCAACCGGATTCAGTACATTATCCGAGTACCGCAACAGTTCCAGAAGTGAGGCATTACAGGAAGAATACAACAAGACTTATGCAAAAGTCATGAGAAATGGAAAACTGGTCAATATCCTTACCAGTGAGATTGTAAAAGGTGATACGATCCTCGTTCAGGCTGGTGATAAGGTACCGACCGACGGTGTGTTATTTGAAGGACACATCAAAGTTTCACAGGCTGCATTAAACGGTGAGTCAAGAGATGAGAATAAAACGGCTGCTGATAATCTTGATGAAGCGGAATCTACAGATTATGCATCTGCAAATAAAGTATTTATGGGATCAGTAGTGCCTCCGGTGAAGGGTATATGGTTGCAACCGTCATCGGTGATGCATCCGAGCTTGGAAAGATCAACAAGGCTCTGACGGATGATAATGAAGAGGACGAGAGAAAAGATACTTCAAGCCTGAAACTGGAAGTGGTAGCTGCCGGTATCGGTAAACTTGGTGTGTCCGCGGCTGCCATTGCAGGCGTATTAGATGTTGTACTGAACCTGATCCGTACGGATGAACCAATCACAGTTGTTTATGTTCTGCTTTTGGTTGCAGAGGCAGTTATGTTGATGGCATCTATCGTTATCATGGCAGTGCCGGAAGGTCTTCCGATGATGAACAGTCTGGTGCAGTCCATGAACACAGAGTCCATGTACAAGAAAAATATTCTTGTCAGCCACAAGGCAGCATTTTCCGATTCTGCGTATATGAATGTTTTATTCAGTGATAAAACAGGAACGATCACACAGGGTAACTTATCTTTGGTAGAATTTATCACCGGTGACGGTAAGATCGCAGAGAACATTCCGAATCAGGAATTTATCGAGGCGATTACATTAAACAATCTTGCAAAAGTATCCGAGGGTAAACCAATCGGAAGTAATAACATGGACAGAGCCTTTTGGGATATGCCCTAGAGCATGGTTATGATGATTCGAAAAACGATCCGGATAAAGTCGCTGACATCAGCGGATTTGATTCGGAAAAGAAATGCGCTACCGTTACATTGAAAAACGGACTGGTTTACTGGAAAGGTGCAACCGAAAACATCATTGATAAAGTAACACATTATATGCTTCCATCCGGTGAAGAAAAAGAATTTACTGCAGCAGATAAAAAAGCTGTGGAAGATCAGATGCTCGCCCAGGCAAAGAGAACGATGAAATTGCTTTCTGTTGCCAAAATCGCAGATGGAAAAACAGTTCTGATGGCAGTGCTCTGCTTAAGAGATAACGTAAGAACCGATGCGGTTGAGACCGTTGAGATTTTAAACAATGCCGGTATCCAGGTTGTCATGGTAACCGGTGATGCGGAGGAAACAGCAGTTGCCATCGCAAAGGAAGCTGGTATCTTAAAAGACGAGCAGAACGATGTTGTTCTCACACATGAAGAGTTAGAGCAGATGTCAGATGAAGAGTTAAAGAAAAAACTTCCGAATCTCCGCGTGGTGAGCAGGGCAAAACCGCTTGATAAAAAGAGACTTGTTTCTATTTCACAGCAGCTTGATAATGTCTGCGGTATGACCGGAGACGGTGTTAATGATGCACCGGCATTAAAACAGGCAGATATCGGATTTGCCATGGGAGACGGTACAGCAGTTGCCCAGGAGGCAGGTGACGTTGTCATCTTAAATAACAGTTTGACTTCCATTAAGGACTGCGTATTGAACAGTAGAACAATGTCAAAATCAGTTGGTAAATTCTTAATCTTCCAGCTGACCGTCAATATCAGTACCCTGTTGATGAACATTATTGCGCCGATCCTGGGATGGACCGAGCCATTCTCCATTGTCCAGATTTTATGGATCAATCTGATCATGGATACTTTGGCAGCTATGGCATTTGGCGGAGAGCCGATTCTCGACCGATACATGAATGAAAAACCGGCACTCAGAAAAGATAACATTTTAACAACTTATATTAAATCTGCAATCGGAACAAGCTCTGTATTTATCACACTTGGCTCCATCCTGATTCTGGAAAACATTGGTGGGATTACAGATTTTGTAACACCGGCAGGCTGCGCGGATCCGGAATTATATGAAAAAACATTTATGTTTGCTTTTTTCATTTATTCAATCATTTTTAACAGCTTAAATACCAGATCTGAGAGATTTAATGTATTTGAACACATTGAAGAGAACAAGAATTTTATCATTGTTATGGGTGTGATCTTTATACTTCAGACCATCATCATTGAGATTGGTGGTCAGGTATTCAGCACAACGACATTGAATGCAAAAGCATTATTTGTTTCCATGCTGTTAGCAGTGCTCATTATCCCGGTTGATATGGTAAGAAAAGCCATTGTTTCGAAAAAATGATCGCCTTTCATACCGATTTGGATAATACACTCATCTATTCCTATAAACATGACATCGGGCCGCAGAAGCGAAATGTGGAACTCTATCAGGGAAGAGAAATATCCTACATCACAGAGGAAACATATCATCTCCTGCAGCTCGTAAAAAATGAAATGCTCATTGTTCAACGACCACTAGGACGTTGGAACAATATCAGCGCATTGATCTGGGAATCGGACCATTTCCATATGCATTGGTCTGCAACGGTGGTGTCCTTCTGGTAAATGGTGTGCCGGATGAAGCATGGTATCAGGACTCCCTGCATCTGGTGTCGGATAGCAGGGAAGAAATGAACCTTGCCATGGAACTGTTAGAGCGGGAACCACGCAGAAAATTTGAACTCCGATACATTGAAAAGCTGTTTATCTTTACAAAATGCAATGATCCCGAAACAGTTGTAAATGATTTAAAAACATCTCTCGATACAAAATATGTAGATGTCTTTTCCAACGGTGAAAAAGTATATGTAGTACCGCAAACTCTGAATAAAGGAACGGCAGTAGACCGACTCAGAGAAAAACTAAAACCAGAGTTCGTAATTGCCGCCGGAGACAGCACCTTTGATATCCCCATGCTATTGACCGCCGACCGCGGACTTGTCCCATCTGGATTCACACAAAAATATGAAATCCCGAAAACATCCGGAGCCCGGAAAAAAATAGATGAAATGACATCGAAAAAAATATTTTCCGATGCCCTATTAGAAAAAGTTCTAAAAATAAAAACGGAGTCTGTTGCAGCAGGTATTATTCATACAGGATAATACCACTTGCAACAGACTCCGTTTTTGGTATGTGAGGTAAAGTGCCAGCCACTAATCCATACTCACACTGATTCCGCCCTTCCTCTCCGAAGGCTGAATAATCACTGTAACCGGACAATTCCCATGCCACTCAAACTGGTAAGACTCCCCGGAAGCCTGTCCGATAAACGTTTTCCACGAAATATCAGCCGTCACCTGCGGATCACAATGTCCATTTCCAACCCAGCATACAACAGCGTCCGGATCAACAGAGATCGTATCCTGAGACATCACATTGCTTAAAACGATCGGGTTGCCGTCACAAAGCACAGCAACATATGCATCTTTTCCACGTGCAATCAGAGTGGAAGTTGCAAGACCTTTCTGGGAAAGCACACCGACACCGATAAAACGGACACTGTAATCACAATCCTGGGAGAAAGCGAGAATATTTTCGGATTCCACTGAGATAGTTTCCCCCTGCTCTAAGTGGTAGACCACAACATGCTGACCATAATTTGCGTAATATGTAACAGAATCACCATTTAAAGTTACCTTCATAAGTGGGAGATTTTCTCCGGTCACTCTTCGTGCAAGCTGACCAAGCAGAGCCTGCCCGATATTATTCTGCGGTCCAAGCAAGACTTTTTCAAATTTGTAATTCTTTCCACCGGCATTTTCTCCGGCGATAAATGCACCTGCTTTTGTAAAGAGTACATCACTGCCAGTGCAGGTAACCTTTAAAGTAAGTTCGTTTACTGTTTCAAATGTTAACATAACAAATTTCCTCCAAAATCTAATCCTTTGTTTAAATAACCTGAACGCCGTACAAACCGCACAGTCCTGCGAGATCTTTTGCCATGCCGTTTCCGATGGCATTAAATTTCCATGCGCCGTTATGCAGATACAGTTCACCGATCATCATGATGTCACGTTCGTATAGTATTCATCCATTTTAAAGCTGACCAGCTCGGTGCCGGCAGGATCCATAATACGGATATACGCATCCTCAAGCATTCCGAAATTCAGATTTTTTTCAAATGCTTCATTGATCGTCAGCACAAATACGATTCTGGCAACGGATGGATCTAATCTGGTAAAATCCACGGAAATGATCTCGCGGTCTGCGCCGCCGTCAGCGTGGAAAACCGTGCTGTGATCCGGGCTTTCGGTCTGCCCGTAAAAGACAAACCAGGAATCACCGATCACTTTACCGGATGAGCCGAGTAAAAATGCGGATACATCCACATCACAGGCAGGATTTTTGACATTCCATCCAAGACATGCCTTTATGGAAGTGAGCTTCCCGGAATTCTCCAGCGGTGTTTTCTGACCTTTTTGCACCATATGTACCAGTGGAGGTAAAGGTTTTGACACCGGTGTGGATGCGTTTGATACTGCCTGAGATGACGTGTGGTTGATCGAAGTGATGGTTCGTGTTGTTTTTGCCCCCTCAACTTTGCGTTCGTTGATGGAAAGAACGGTCTGTCTGGTGACGGGAGCAGAGGATCTCATTGGAATATCTACCATAATAAAAAACCCCTTATCGTTTAGTAAAATAATAGAATGTACGCTTCGCGGGCAATCTATTGTTATGAATTAATAACTAAAACTTCCCATACCTAAAATGGGATTCGTTCCTTGAAAATTCAATATTTCAGCTAACAAAATAGCGATTTATGCCGCTGCAGCTTCCAAATGGAGTGCTTTTCTCAGATATTCCGGCAATC
>ENA-OQDE01000398-OQDE01000398.1-human-gut-metagenome-genome-assembly--contig:-NODE-398-length-26760-cov-10.342019_pt1 | contig 26760 bp, 30 predicted proteins | sample MGYA00242768_ERZ504595 | MGnify/ENA primary metagenome ERZ504595 (study PRJEB26092, sample SAMD00036307) | human gut metagenome | host: Homo sapiens | study: EMG produced TPA metagenomics assembly of... | reverse complement strand
CGGTTCATGAAACCAAGCGAGAAGATCATCGAACTGCTCGACGCCGCGTGATAACCTCAACAACCGACAACGTGACCATGGAAGGCCGCTCAAACCTCAGGTGTTGCAACCACCACTAGAATCTGCCCTTCAACTCACCGATTGTGCTATACACGCACAAGGCCGTGGCGGACGGGCTCGTGAACGGCGGACTTGTGACCAAGGACGATTCTGGCGCGTACCACATGGATATGGCCAAAGCCGTGGACGCGATGGTCGCCAACACAACCTGGGCCGACGTCGGATACACGGCAGGCTACGGGCAGTTCCGCATCGACTCGACCGATCCGGTGAAGTCGAACTCAGGCAACGAATACGCGGCGCTTCTTGCCACGGTGCTCAACGGCGGGCAGCCGGCCATGGTCGATTCGGTGGCGCGCGACGGCAAGACCATCGCCTCCATCTTCGCCAAATCCGGCTGGATGGAGACCTCTTCCGAGGATTCGTTCAACCAGTTCCTGACCTTGGGCGTGGGCTCCAAGCCGATGATGGTGGGCTACGAATCGCAGCTGCTTGATTTGGCCGTGAACCAGCCGGATGCGTTCAAGCAGATCAAGGACGACGTGGTCATCGTCTACCCGACGCCGACCGTGTGGAGCACCCACACGCTGATGGCCTTGGACGAGAAAAGGCGGCACACTGCTGAACCTGTTGAAAACACCGGCGGTGCAGAAGCTGGCGTGGGAGCGCCATGGCTTCCGCGCGGCCAACTTCGCCGGCACCGATTCGATCAGCCGATTCGGCGTGGCCGGCACGCTCGACCAGATCCCGGCCGTATCCGAACTGCCCAACAACGATGCCATGCAACACCTCATCACCACCCTCCAATCCGCGCAAGCCAAACTCGTGGCCGACATCTCCATGTACGACACGATGTACACGCAGAACGCCCAGCAATACCGCGAGCTGAAAATGACCGTACTGGCCGGCAAGAAGGCGCTCGCCGACTTCAACGCAACCAGCTGCCAGCGCTGGAGGCCGAGGCCGCCGCCAGTGGCGACGCCATGCAGGCGCAAGTGCTGAAGAACTTCAAGTCCAAGCTCGACCGTTTTGCCAAGCGACTCGACGACCTCGACCGCATCAGCGTGGTTACCTTGCAGACCGCGCCGCAGATCAAAATCATCCAGAACGCGGACCAGACCATCGTGGACAAGATCGACACCACCATCTCCACCACGATTCCGGTGTGGAAGAGTCAGATGGTGATCGCGCTGGGCCTGTCCAACCAGCGCAAGGTTCTCGACCTGCAGAACAAGGCCGACGATGTGACCAACAAGCTGCTGGCGCGTAACGCGGCCGCCCTGTACAAGGTGCAGTGGACGCGGAAAAGGCCAACCAGCGTTCCGTGGTGGAAATCGACACGCTGGAGAAGATCAACGCCGAACTCATCGCCACCCTGAAGGAGACCGTGCAGATCCAGAAGGAAGGCGAGGCCAACCGCGAGGCCGCCCAGGTCAAGATGCGCCAAATCGAGTCCGACCTCAAAAACGCCTTGCTCGAAAACGCCCAGCAGATGTGAGCCGTTCGCGCGCCAGCATGCTCCCGTTGGCGGAGTTTGCGGGAACGTGCAACCATGCTCCCGTTGGCAGAGGTATATGAGTACGCCTACTGGTGTGCGTATATATGCTCCCGCTGGCGGGAGCTGGCAGCCGTAAGACTGGCTGAGGGTGGTCACGGCGCTCGGCTCGGCCGGCTTTACCGGCAGCCATTCCCGCCGCAATTTCTCTGTGGGCATAATCCCGGAATGATTGCCGCGCTCGGGAATTGGATGAAGTGAAGGTTAAAGGTTGAGAGCCCGGGAGGTTCCGGAACCGGCCACGATAACCGCTGCTAGCCCCGCGATACGGGTTGGCGGCCGGCAGCCAAGCCGATTCTCTCCTAATCAAGGAGTACCGATTATGGCAATGTTTCCGGCTTTGATGAATGACACGATGTTCTCGGATCTGTTCGATGATCCGTTCTTTGAGGGTTGGCGCAACACGGACAACACGATGAGTGCCGTAATGCCCGCCAACATGATGACTACCGATGTGCGCGAGACCGACAAGGGTTACGACGTCGACATCGATATGCCTGGCTTTAAGAAGGAAGATATCAACCTTGAGCTCAACAACGGCTATCTGACCGTGTCCGCCTCGCGTTGCAGCGAGCATGAGGACAAGGCTCCGGCCGCTGAGGACGAGGCTTCCGACAGCAAGTGTGCTTGCGCGTCCGATTCGGGCAAGTGGCTGCGTCGCGAACGCTACATGGGCTCCTGCTCGCGTAGCTTCTACGTTGCGAGGACGTGAAGGAGTCCGACATCCACGCCAGCTACCGGAACGGCACGCTGTGCATCCAGGTTCCGAAGATGCAGGCCCAGCCGCAAGTCGAGTCCAAGCACCAAATCGCGATTGAGGGCTGACGATACTTGATTCGTCGAAGTCCCGCTTCGAGTAGCTTTGCCCCCTCTGACGAGGGGGCTCCCGCGAAGCGGGTGGGGGAGAGATAAATCGTAACCAAACCATGCTTCCCACGCGTCTGCCCTACGCTTTCAACGCCGACTAACCTGACAGACGGCGGGAAACATAGCCAATGCAAATGCCGGGTAGGGATTTACCCTACCCGGCATTTTGCTGTTTCAATCACCGAACCCCACCCTGTTCGCGCGCCGGTCGCGTGCCGTTCTGCCGCTGTACACATCCGATGGGTAGAGTGACTTCGAAACGATGCGAGAGAGGCGGACATATGGCGAACGGCGCACAGAACGCAAGCGGCACACCGGCACCGGCGGCAAGCCATTCCGGCGGCCACGTCGTATCCGCGCGCGCCACGACCATCGGCCTGATGGCAATCCTGCTGTGGAGCTTCATGGCCGGCACCGTGCGCATCGTCTCCGAAAACTTCGGCGCCACGCTTGGCTCGGCCTGATCTACACGGTCGGCGGCATCCTGCTGCTGATGTTCCGGCGCCCGGCCCCGATTCGCGAGTTCCCCAAGAAATACCTGATTATCGGCGGCCTGTTGTTCGTATTTTACGAATCGTCGATATCCCTCTCGCTGGGTCTGGCCTCTACCGACGCATCCTCGGTGGAAGTGAGCCTGGTCAACTATCTGTGGCCCACGATGATGGTGCTGCTGTCGGCGGGCGTATCCCATCGCAAGCACGCGGTCGTCAAGGTGCTGCCGGGCGCGATCGTGGCCACTGCCGGCGTGGTGTTGGCGGTCGGCGGTAATTCCGGGCTCGACTGGCATGCGGCCGTGCAGCATATCGCCGCCAACCCTTTGCCCTATGCGCTGGCGTTCGTGGGCGCGCTCGCTTGGTCGGTGTACGCGGTGTTCACGCCAGCCATGAGTCATGGGGTGGACGGCACTTCATTGTTCTTCCCCTGCGTGGCCGTGGCGTTGTGGATTATCCACTTCGCGTCCGGGCAGGGGTGGCCGGCCGAGCCGCCGAGTCTGGTCGCATGGCTGTTTGTGTTGATTGCCGCGGCGGCGATTGGCGGTGGTTATGCCTGCTGGGGATACGGCATTCTGCATGGGTCTATGGAGCGGCTGGCTATTGCGTCCTATGCCACGCCGGTGCTGTCCACCGGGGCCAGTGCGGTGTTGCTGGGTTTAGCGCTGTCGCTGCCGTTTTGGTGTGGCGCGCTGCTGGTGGCCGTCGGATCGGTGCTTAATTACTTGGTCAGTGCGCGCAAATAGCGGGGTGGCTTTGCTCATGGGGCGGTAATAATCCCATGGGGCGGTAAAACCTCATGGGGCGGTATCCCAAAATGACTTTATTCTGCGGTTTCACAATTTCTTCAAACCGCCCCATGGGCCTTTTACCGCCCCATGGATAAATTACCGCCCGATGGGCAGCAGCAACTTACTCGCCGCGGCGCTCGGACGGGCGGCGAATCGGGTCAAGCAGCGTATTCGGATCGGAGATGCCGAACATGCTGCGCCCGCCGGTGGATTCAGGGTGCTTGGCGAGAACGGCCAGCGAAATCGCCCCCGGAATCATAATGATCACCAAAAGGGCCGCCAATCCCCAGTTCACGAAGAATCCGAGCCCCAGTACGATGGCCACCACAACCACCACCGTGACGATAATCGTCAACAGTGCTCGACGTGGGTTGGTTTCCCTGGCCCAAGAGGTGCTGGCTGCGGGCTTTGCTGTTGAACTGGCCGCGGCGTTTGTGGCTGTTGTGCCATCAGCCGTGACGGTCGTGGGCCTTGCCGCCGCGCTCGTCGCGGGGCCAGTAGGGGCGTCAGACACGTTATCGGCGGCATTGCCGGTCGCTGCTGGACGTTGTTCGTTTGCGTGAGTCATATCCACCAGCATATTCCCTGCTTCCGGCTGAAGCTGGGACAAGCCTGCGCGCCGCTAATCCAGCGCCGACACTGGCCTTGAACTGCGGGCGCCAGACCGGATGTGAACAGGCGCTGAACGGAGTCTGGGGAAACCATGAGAACTCGCGACAATTTTTGTGAAATTGGGTGACGCTCTATGAATCGCGCGCTAGTGTTGCGTGAGCTTACAAGGCGAGGAGCCTGGAGCGCGGGGGTGAAGGATGAAGAACTCCGTTTGGAAAACGTTCATGGAATTGTCTCTGGTCCGCGGAATCGTGCCGCGGACCGTGTTCGGACTGACCGCGATCGCGGCAATCATACTGATTATTGGGCTGGCATTGAGCAAGAGCAAGAAGCGCGGCCGCCTGCACCCGCTGATTGTCTCGCTGATTGCGCCGTGCTCGCCGGCGCGGCTGGACTGCTGGTTGCATGGCTGGTGTCCGACGTGTTTATGGTGTTCGGCGTATCGCTGGGCTGGCCGGTGATCTTCACCATCGCGGGCGGCATCGCCGGCGTCGGCTTCGTGATCGCCGCAGCCGTGACCCTGCGCGGGGTCCGCCGTGCGCTGGCCGTCGTGCTGGTGCCGCTGGTGCTGCTGTCCACCGCGCTCGGCGTGGACTCGATTTACGGCGAATACCAGACCATCGGCACCCTCGTCGGCTACACGCCGTACGCCTCGCTCGGCTCAATCGAGGTACACAAGGCCGCGATGAGTGTCAGCGACTGGCGTAGCAAGGCGCGGAAGGGCAGCCTGCCGTCCATGCCCAGCCAAGCAAGGTGCTCACCGTCGACATTCCGAACACCGAATCCAACTTCACGGCCCGCAAGGCGATGATCTACCTGCCGCCCGCCGCGCTGTCCGACCGTCCGCCGGCCTTGCCGGTGATGGAGCTGTTGGCCGGGCAGCCCGGTAGCCCCAGTCGCCTCATCGACGCCGGCAACATCGCCGCCACGATGAATGCGTACGCCGCCAAACATGACGGGCTCGCGCCGATCGTGCTCGTGCCCGACCAGAACGGCGAGGCCACGCACAACAGCCTGTGCGCCGACACCACGCAAGGCAACGCCGAAACCTACCTCACCACAGACGTGGTGAACTGGGCCAAGAAGATGCTGCCCGTGGCCAAATCGGCCCGCATGTGGGCGATGGGCGGGTTCTCGCAAGGCGGCACCTGCACCACGCAGCTCGTCCCGCGCCACCCCGACATCTACGGCGCGATGCTGCCGGTGGACGGCGAACTCAAGCCGACCAATGGCAGCGTCGCCAAGATGGTCCAGGAGTATTTCGCCGGCGACCGCAAGGCGTACGACGAACAGGTGCCGGTCAACGCCATCGCCGCCACCGGCACATCTGAGCAGGCGCTGTTCACCGGTGCTGGCGAACGGGACAAGGAATCGATTAGCAACATGCGCACGATTGCCGCCGCCGCGCGCAAAGCCGGCATGGAGGTCATCGAGCTGATCGTGCCCGGCACCGGCCACGACTGGCACGCGGTGCAGGCGGTCTGGCGGCCCGGTCTCGACTGGTTCGGCGAACGGACCGGCTTGGGCGAGATGACGAAATCGTTGAAGGAGTACCCACAAGTGGAGGTGTTGCAATGAGCGAAGAATCGCGTAAGCACAACAGTCATGCGGCGGAAAGCTGGCGCGAACTGGCCGGCGACGTGCGACAGTGGGCGGACGGTCATCGACTGGCCATCACTGCCACGGTGGCGCTGGTGGTGCTGAACTTGGTGGTGTGGCTGGTGGTCGCGATGGCCGGATTCGCGTTCCCGCTGCGGCTCGACACCAGCATGGCCGAATTCGATTTCGGCAAACTCTTCTGTACGCTGTTCTTGGCGCGCGGCGTCATCCAGCTCATTCTTGATGCCGTGCTGTGGCTCGTCATGCTGTCAATCGCCGAGCCGTGGCTTGGCCGCGCACGTACCGTCGGCACCGCGCTCGCCTGCGCGCTCGGCGGCGTGATCGTGGGCCTGACCTTGTGTGCGGCGGCCGGATGGCTGTTCCAGGACTCCCAATTCGTCTCCCGCATGCAGTTCGCCCTGAGCCCCCTGGTGTTGCCGGTCGGCGCGCTTATGGCGGCCAGCGCGTTCTGCAGCCATCTGTTGCGGCGGCGTATTCGGCTGATCGGCTACGTGGCGATTCTGGTCGCGCTGCTTTACAGCGGCAATCCTGGCGATTACTGCATTCTCGCCGCCGCGCTGATCGGACACGCGGTCGGCCGCGTGATGGCCGGGCCGCCCGCGCACGCCGAAACCGGATGGCACTGGCTGCGCAGCACCTCCTTCGAGCGCGGCGCATGTTTGCGGCCATCGCCGTGGTGCTGGCGCTGGGGCCGATCATCGCCATCACCTCGCATAATCACGCGGGGCCGCTCAGCACGGTCGGCCTGCTCATGAGCCCGGTCTCCGTCGACGACGGCACGCTCGCGCGCTGCCTGGCCGGCGCCACGCACAGCGGCTGCTTCCTGCAATTCGACCTATTGCGAGCCTCGATGCCGGGCGCGGTACTGCGTTCGCTGCTGCCCACCGCCGTGACCCTGGTGCTGGCGTGGGGCCTGTACCGCGGCCGTCGGTTCGCGGCCACCTGCGCCGTGGCCATCAACCTGTTCACGGCGGCGTTGCCATCGTCTATTACCTGGTCGTCCCGCTGAGCTTTGCGCCGGATGGCATGACCTCCCTGCTGCAGCACGGCGCAATCACCGCCTGCGTGACGAACACCTTGCCGCCGCTGATCTTCGCCATCGCCTTGGCTGCAGCAATGAAGCACTTCCCGATTCGCGTCGCTGGCGCCGGCTGATCGGCGGCGTCGGTGCCATCGTGCTGGTTCTGCTGGCGTGCGCCGCCGTGTACCTGATGTACGGCATTGCCCAGCCGGACGCCTTCTCGCCGCGCGCCACGGCCTCGTCGCTGTTGGCCGAACTGCCGGGGCGCTTCCTGCCCATCGGCTTCCTGAGCCATATGAAGCTGTCGTTCGTGCCGCGTACGCCATTGGCGTCCGTGGTGTATCAGGGCGTTGGCCTAGTGTTCTGGATCGTGGTGCTGGCCGTGGTGATGCGATGGATGAGCGACGTCAGTGAGTCGAATGAACGGGCGCAGGCCCGTGCCGAACGGCTGGTTGAGACCGGCGGCGAATCGATGAGCTTCATGACCACGTGGGAAGGCAACGACTATTGGCGTCGCCCACGGGCAAATCGGCCGTGGCATACCGTGTACTCAACGGTATTGCGTTGACCTGCACTGGGCCATTTGGCGATCCGGCGGAGTGGATGGACGATCTGACCGGATTCACGCAGTATTGCGTGGAACGGTCGTGGTCGCCGGTGTTCTACAGTGTGCATCGCGAACAGCGTGATGCACTGCTGGTGGCCGGCTGGAACTCCATCGAGGTCGGCAGCGAAATGGTCGTGGACCCGCGCGGATGGAAGACGACCGGCAAGAAATGGCAGGACGTGCGCACCGCCATCAACAAGGCCAAGCGTGACGGCGTGACCGACGTGCAGTCCACATTCCTGGAGGCGTCGCTCGACGTGCGCGAACAGATTGAGGACATTTCCGAGGAGTGGGCGCAGCTCAAGGCGCTGCCGGAAATGAAGTTCACCCTCGGCGGCGTCGAAGAACTGCGCGACCCGCGTGTGCGGCTGTTGTACGCCATTGACGCGAACGGTCGCGTGCTGGGCGTCACCAGCTGGCTGCCCACCTGGCGCGACGGGCGCATCGTCGGCTGGACGCTGGACTTCATGCGCCATCGCACCGACAGTCCCAACGGCATTATGGAGTTCCTGATCGCGCGCATGGCCGAGCGCCTGCGCGACGAGGGGCTTGCGGATCCTGAGCATGCCGTGGAGTTCATGAGCCTGTCCGCGGCACCCTTGGCCGGCATGAACCCCGAGCGAGACAATGCCCGGGAAGGTGGGGTGGCGGCCGGCGAAGGCACGCAGGTGCTCCAACACGCGCTGCAGATCGTGGCCGACTGGATGGAACCCGCCTACGGCTTCCACTCGCTGTTCAACTTCAAGCGCAAGTTCCAGCCCGCCGAAGCGCCGGTCTACGTGTGCTACCCGGACCCGGCGGCGTTGCCGCAGATCGGGCTCGCGGTGGTGCGCGCCTACGTGCCCAGCGTGACGCCCGCCGAAGTGGCCGGCATGCTCAGTACGCTGCGGTCGTAGGGTGCGGGGCGGACCCTGACAATTGTGCTCGCGGTTGAGGCTCTAGGCCGTTTGCCTGTTCGTTCACGTACGGACACGGAGACTGACCGATTCGAGCCCAAGATGGGGCTATCTGCTTTCAGGAGGTACATTTGGCCTCTTGCGGACAGCTAACTGCCTTCAAAGAGATACCTAAACTCTGAAATCCCGAGTATGAGCGTTGCAATGACGGCGTTTGTACTCGGGGTTTCCCGTATTCAGTACCTCTTTGAACGGAGAAAGCATTCTGCAGAAGCCCGAATGTACCTCTTTGAGCGGCGAAAGCCAGCGAGAAGGGCGCAGAAGGCGCTATCTCCGTTTCGAGGGGCTGATTTGGCCTCTCCGGGAGGTCTACTCCCGCTTCGAGGGCTGATGGCCGAGTATTCACGCTCCAAAATCGGCGGAATGGCGTTGACGCGGATGGGCTTTTACATGCGGTCTAGCTGCCGACCAGCCCCTTGAAACGGGAGTAGACCTCCTGCGAAGGCCGAATCAGCCCCTCGAAAGCGGTTTTGCCGGTGCAGAGGTGTCGTTGACTGCATCGCGAGCCGCCTCGACGTAGTAACGTGGGGCGCATGAGCGAACGTAACGAACACAATGACGGAAATACGCAAACCGCATACTTCGCCGGCGGCTGCTTCTGGGGACTGGAGCGCTACTTCCAGAACGTCGACGGCGTCACGGACACCACGGTCGGCTACGCGCAATCCACCGTCGAATCGCCGACCTACGAGCAGGTATGCGCGGGCGGCACGGATGCGGCCGAAACCGTGAAAGTCGAGTTTAACCCGGCACAGGTCAGCCTGCGGACGCTGACATTACTGTTCCTGGAGGTCATTGACCCGTTCTCCGTGGACCAGCAGGGCGAAGACCGCGGCCGGCAGTACCGCACTGGCATGTTCTACACGGACGAGACGCAGCGCGCCGTGTATGTGGCGGCCTTGGAGCAGCTGGTCGACCGCCAGCCGCAGCGCCCGGCCGTACTGGTCGAACCGCTGCGCAACTTCTACCCGGCCGAGGCACATCATCAGGACTATCTGGTGAACAATCCCGGCGGCTACTGCCATGTGCCGATCGCCGCAATCGCGAACGTAAAACGCCGTCAGAAGTACGTGGAACGCATCTGGGATCTGACGCTTGAGCAGTTCGCGGTCACACAGAACGCCGCTACCGAGCGCCCGTTCGTCAACGAGTATGACGAGGAGTTTGAGCCCGGCATTTACGTGGACATCGTCAGCGGCGAGCCGCTGTTCTCGTCGCGAGACAAGTTCGATTCCGGCTGCGGCTGGCCCGCGTTCTCTCGCCCGATTGCCGGTGACTTGCTGACCGAGCATGAGGACCACCGCATTCCGGGCCGCGACCGCATCGAAGTGCGCACGTCGGACACACAGATTCACTTGGGCCACGTGTTCACCGACGGCCCGGCCGACCGCGGCGGCCTGCGCTACTGCATGAATTCCGCCGCCCTGCGCTTCGTGCCGCGCTCGCGCATGGCCGAGGAAGGATACGGCGACTGGATTTCGGTTGTGGATGGGGATGAGCAGGCATGAGCATGGAGAATATTGCGGGCGCTCGCAAGCCCGCCAAGCGTGAGGATGAGCACACGGTCGCCGGCGAGCATCGCATGATGCGCCGCGCGTAACCGTGGCATCGCCGCCACGTTCGTGTCGCATAATTGCTGCCCGGCCACGTCATAATTCGCCGTGCCGCGTGGGAGCGCTGTGGCGGCTACGACGAGTCGATGCGCGGCGACGCCACCGCCAGTCAAGCCTTCATGGCCCACCCCACCTACGGCGACGGCGGAATGGCCGCCGCCGTACGGTTGAGGAGCTGATGGTCAGCCGGCTAAATGCCGATAGAGCTCTGGATCGATTGGCCGGGCCAAACGCAGGACCGACAGGGTGACCTTCACACTGCCCTGTCCGGTTGCGTCAGGCTTGGTGGTGAGCTGAGGATTCTCAAACGCAGCGACGTGGCCAACGTAGTAGTACTTGCCATCGGCCTCTTCCGCCTTGCGCATGACGAATAGCGGGACGAAATGTGTGTGGTCCCAATTCGGGCCAATGCCGCTAAGCGCCCATCGGAATTCCGGAGACTGCGGAGTGCGTCCGTTCTTGCTGAAGTATTTCATTTCCTGTGTGCTCAGGAATTCATCCTCGTATTGGCTGGCCGCGTATTTCACGAAGATGGGCATGGTGTTGGTTTCCTTGTCGAGCAGGTAACCACCCACGTTTTGCGGAGTGTTTTCCTTCTTCCATCCGCACAGGCGCATGACGTCAGCCATGGAATATTTGCGCTCGTACAAGAACATGTGGTCGAAGACCTGTTGCCTGGCGGCGGCCTCGCGGAACATATCTCGCAATTGGCCATACCGGTGCGCAAAGTGTCCGCGAAGAAGATGCGGAACGTTCGGTTCGTGGCAAGTATGTCGGCGAATCTGCTGCTCAACCGATATGCGGTGTCGCTTCCTGTGCCGGTGCTGTTCAAGGTTTCGACCAATGGCTGGTTGCCAAAACGATTGCAGTTCGGGCCGGTGAAATATGAATAATCGAGCACGCTGATCGCAGAGTCGAATTGCGCGTCTGAACCATCGGCCAGCGGGAATTCAGTACGAATCGCATCGAGCAGTTCGCTGCGGCCGATTGACGAGCCCGCACTCCAATGCTGAGGTACGTCGTCGTCGAGCCGTTCGCTGACGAAATGGCATAGCTGAGCAAGAATGACCAATTCGTGCGGTCGCAATCCGGGCAGCAGCAGCTCCGCTGCCATCTTGAGTATCGCGTCTTCAACGTCGGTCACCGGCTCCAACTGATCCTCAAATGTCGCTTCATGATGTTTGCCTTTGCCCAGGCTTTTTTCACGGGAACGCACGAAATCAAGATAGTTGCTGCGCTTCGATGCGATGGTATACGGCAGTGAGGGGTCGTAGTTATAGATGTCCGTAAGCATGGGGATGCGGCCCAGCTCGTAACGGACTTGGCGATACTGTTCGGACAGCTTTTTCATGTCGGACCAGTCGGCGGTGTCCAAAGACTTAAGGATGCGCTCCTTGGCGATCGGGTCGAAACTGATGGACGACAGGCCGATTGACTTTCGCTGCAGGTTCTTGCGAGCCCTGTCGCGGTCGCCAGTGTTGCCGTATAACGCCACCGGAATCAGATAGTTGTTGTTGTAATTGCCGATGAAATCGATAACCACAACGCTTTCTTTGTGAGGGAATTTGCGCAGTCCGCGCCCGAGCTGCTGCGTGAAGATAATGCTGGATTCGGTGCTGCGCAACATGACGATTTGGTTGACGGCGGGAATATCGACTCCCTCATTGAACATATCGACAGTGAAGAGATAGTCGAGTTCGCCTTCAGTGAGCTTGCGGACGTATTCGTCTCGCTGCGCTTGGGACACGGGCCTGCCGTCATCGTCCGTGCTGGTAACGGCAGCGGTGCGATAGGGGCGTTCATCTTGTTGATTCCACTGCTGGTTAAACAGCTGGGACAGCTTATGGGCTTCCTCCTGTCGGCTGCAGAACACGAGTCCGGTGACCGGAATGTTGAACTGCCCATATTCCTGCAACTTGTCAATGATGTAGCGGACTCGCTTTTCGGTGGCAAGCTGCTCGATCTCGTACTTGAGCTGTTTCGAGTCCTTCGCATCAAGACCCTTGGAGACATCGAGACGATGGGCGATTCCATTCGGATCGTCGTCGGAGCCAAGGTATTCCGCAACGCCGTAGTAGTGGAATGGACAGAGCATGTTCTCGTCCAACGCCTTTTGCAAGCGAATTTCGTACGCGATGTTATGCCCGAATAGCTCGAAGATGTTGATGCCGTCGGTGCGCTCTGGCGTGGCGGTCATGCCGAGCATGAAGTCGGCATCTTTGAAATGATTGATGACGCGCTGATATCCTTCGGCTCCAGCGTGATGAACTTCGTCAACCAGAACGTAGTCGAATTCATCGGATTTGAATTGCGCCAAAACCTCCGGCTGCCGCATCGTCTGTACCGTGGCGAATACGTAGCGGCGGTCCTGTTGCTTGCTGGTGCCTGAATACAATCCCAATTCGGATTCATCACAGCCGAGCACCTTTTGGTAAGAGTTCATTGCGGTTTGAAGAATCATCTGCTGTTGGGCGATGTACAGCATGCGCTTCGGCTGGCATTCGCGTACGTCGAATGCGGAAAGGTACGTCTTTCCGGTGCCGGTGGCCGACACGATAATTGCGCGGTGCTCGCCTTGTTCACGAAGTTTCTTGAGATTCGCCAACGCCTCCTGTTGCATGGCGTTTGGCTGAATGTCATGCCCCTCAAACGACTGCAGAATCTCATGACGCGGTGGGGCGTATTTCTTGAAATCTTCCTCATACTGTTTGATCCACTCTTCGGTCAGCGGAACGGAATCGGCCACCTGTGAGTCGATTTCATCCTGGAACTGCCCGACCAGCTCTCCATCCGCCAGCGATGAGACTTTGAGATTCCATTCGCGTTGCGTGGTCAATGCGGCTCCAGTGAGATTGGAACTGCCAACGTACAGGTCGTAATAGGGCGTACCGTCTTTCATGCGGCGAGAAAAGATATATCCCTTTGGATGGAATGGCTGTCCTTGAGCCATTGCGGCCACTGAGGCATTGCGGGAGCCTTCCCACACGCGAACGTCAACACCAGTGGTGTTCTGAAGATGCAGCAGCTCCCAGAATGCCCTGGGATCGTTGAAATGATTTTTCGTTGAGGTAATCAGTGTGCCCGCTCGGGTCGCTGTTTCATGGTGACTTCTGAAGTCTTCAAATAAGCTGAGCACGGCCTCAGCCGAGACGAATGCGACAGAAATGTCGAAGGAATCGCTAGTAGCCAAGGAATTGCCGATTTCCTCGCGCATGGTCAATCCACCGGGGCGATTTGCGATGAGGGTCGGCTTATATTCGCCGGGAGCATCTGAGCGCGGCTCGATCAGACCTGAGATGACATCTTCGAGGATTGAGGGTGTCGGGCCAGGATCACTATGTTGCGTGTTGGCCGGAGAGCTTGAGGTGCTGGCAGATTGATAGACATGTTGTCTTGTTCCCTTGCGATTCGAATTGTTTGTTGATGACTGCATGACTGCATGGCTGCGCTATGGCGCATTCATCGGAGCGTCAGCTGTTTGCTGGCGATAATCGCGACTGCTTCGCGATCTACCGGAGCCCAGTTCAATGTCGGCATATCGGCAGGATTCAGCCATCGGATATCAGTATGCTCGGTGAGATGCGGTGTGCCGGCGATGAGGTGACAGACGAATGTAGTGAGCCGTACGGTCCCAAAGTCGTAGGCGTATTCGCTGGTGCACACTTCTTCCGCGACTTCAACTTCGCATAACAGCTCTTCTTCGATTTCGCGGTGTAAAGCCTGCCGCGCTGTTTCATGAGGTTCGATTTTGCCGCCGGGGAATTCCCAGTATCCGGCCAACGACTTCCCCGGACCGCGTTGTGCACATAGTACGGTGCCGTTGGTGACGATTGCGGCTCCCACGACGTTAATGATTTTGCGTTCCGGATCCATGAACAACCAGGATACAACGCTTCAAGATCCACAAGCGATCCACGATCCTCGACAGTTTCGCAAGAACGATCCTGATTCAATCGGAACTACTGGAATCGCAGTGTTCTAGGGCATTTGTGGAACGAAAAGAAAGGCTGATCAATGGTGAATGAACGGCAGACCGATACGTGTGCGGACGTGATGTACAGGCGTGAACGGCAGAGAGGCTGTGGCGAAGCAGGGCTGGACTTCGCCCCTTTCATTCCCTCACAGGATGAAGTTGATCAGCAGATGAGCGCATTGGATGACAAGCTTGTGTCCAAGGCTCAGGAACAATACGCGAACCGAGAAATCTATCCTTTGGACGAGTGCTATCAGTTGGACGGGTCGACGTTTATCTCAGCCGAGGCGTTTGAAGAGATTCTTGGCGACGAGCAAACGCATTATATGGCTTGGAAAAACGGCTGTATTGATAAGCTGTCCATTGATTATTGGGAGATGCCGGATGTGATGGCCTATCTTGTGGAGCGCAGCATTGCGGAAGGTGACGGCGGTGAATGCTGTTATACGGATGCTCAGCCGATTGATTATGCGGAAGATTGTGCGTACTCGCCCAGCGAGATGTTGGAGTGCTTAGGCGCCAATTGGCAAGAGCAGGGTGTTGCCGATGATGGTTTGAGTTACGCGTTGTACGGGCACCCGAATATCAATGTCGAGAACGTGTCCGGTTCGATGATGGTCGTATCGACGGAGCAGCCTGGGCTTTCGGTGATGGTTGATTATCGCAGCGGAATTTGGGTGGTCCAGCCGTTTGCCCATGACGAGTCATTTGGGTCTGCGATTCAGTTTGGTGAGCGGCTTGCGCCCGTTGAGGCTGGCCTTTTGCGGCCCAATGTCTATCAGCATTTTTTGGAGGCGAAACATGCGTTTGATACGCAATCGCGTGGATTGAAGATGTTGGGGAAGGCGCTCTCGACTATTGTGGTAGCCAAGAGAAGCGATCCGTTTCCGAGGTGAGATTCGGGAGCGATCCGACTCTCGGCAGTGATTCATCTACGCAGACAAGCCAAAGGAGCCTCGCCATGATTCTCGTCACCACCACCCCGTCCGTCGACGGATACACCATCACCAACTACCAGGGCATCGTCTTCGGCGAAGTGGTATCCGGTGTGAACATGTTCAAGGATCTTGCGCGGGCCTGCGCAACATGTTCGGCGGCCGCAGCCAGGGCTATGAGGAGGAGCTGATGCGCGCCCGCAACGAGGCCATCGCCGAGATGCAGCAGCGCGCGGAGGCGATGGGCGCGCACGCCGTGGTCGGCGTGGACATCGACTATGAAGTGCTCGGTGCCGACAACGGTATGCTGATGGTCACCGCGTCCGGCACCGCCGTGCAGATCGCGCGTACGGCCTGAGCCTATCGGGCACAGGCCAAACCTGGGCCAGAACTCGTCCATCAAGCCGCACTCTGTCGGTTATCGTGACGCATTACACTGGCGCTCATGACCATACGAATCGAAGCATACGACCGGCTGCCGACGCGGCCCGCGCCATACGCGAGCAGGTGTTCATCCGCGAACGCGACTGGCGGCCGGAATTCGATGAATGGGATGCCGTGTCCGTGCATCTGCTGGCGTTCGATTCGAACGATGCGCCCAATCGCCCCGGCCTGTCCGCGCAATCGGCCTCGTCTATTCAGTCCGGCCAGCCCGACCAGAATCGCCCCGTGGCGACTTGCCGGTTCTATGCGGACCCCGACCATCCCGACCAGCCCGGGCGATACGTCATCGCGCGGCTCGCGGTGCTGACCGAAGCGCAAGGCAGGCACATCGGCTCGCGGCTGCTGTCCGACGCCGAACGCCGCATCGCGCAAGCCGGCGGAACCATGGCTGCCGTGCACTCGGAAAACGACCACTACAAGTTCTACGAACAGCGCGGCTACCGGCTCACTGACGAGGTCTATGAAGGCGGTCGTCACGGCTGGCTGGTCAAGGACCTATCTCGTAACGTATGAAGGCCCGCCTCGGTGCTGGGCGAGCGAACCTACAGCGCGCAGACAATCAGATAAATCGCCACGACGTGGCAGGCATACCCGATGACCGTGCCCAAGTGAAACACCTCGTGAAACTCGAACCAGCCGGGGACGGGGTTCGGCTTGCGTAGCGCAAAGCATACCGCGCCGGCGATGATGAGGAAGATGTTCGAATAATCGATGCCGCACAGCACGACGTGCAGCCATCCGCGCAGTCGCGGCTTGCGATTGCCGAATGCATCAACGGGGACGATCTGGCGCTTGATCGCCTTCAACGCGCCTTGGCTTGGCGATAGCGCGATTGCGCGGCCCCTGTACTGAGCTGATGCGCGATCCAGTGCGGTGGGGCTGGTGCTTGCGCTGGATTTTGACTCGCGGTTGTGGAAGACACAACTGTTGCGGCGGAAGCCATGGTTCGTCCAGATGGCGTGTTGATGGAAACGCTCATACCGATCACCTCGCTATGGCCGGCGACGCTCTCCCGGCCACTAACTTACGCTGCCGTAACCTAGTATAGGCCCGCGCAATAATCAAGGTTGATTTCGTAATGCTTACAGTTCTTCCGTGGTGTGGTATTCGGTGGTACGGTTGCGGAATGCATCGCTAAGTCTGTGAACTCGTATTATGCGTGTCTGCTGGGGTCCGACTTGTGCTGGTTCCTGATTTCGGATTGCTGCGAATGATGCTCCCGACACCGCCCTGCCAATTGTCGGATTCGTACGGCTCGGCCATTCGGTCGAGCTGGTCGTCGGTGACTCCAAATGCTTCGTTGATTTCGTCTCGGTTCATGATGCTATGTAATGCTAGTTTATGGCGGACGGAAAGTTGAGGAAAGTTAAATCTACTTCATGGGCTTCTCTCTGATCTGTATTTGTCCCGGTTCATATGTCAATCGTTTGACCTGTCGACCGGGGCAGAATCCGCTGTCCCGGTCGGCGATTTCGGCTTGTTTTCGTGAACCGGGACACTCCGGTTTCCTCAACTCATATCGTCTGGCAGACGGAATCGGCGGAATAAGGCCGATTCTGGAATTGGCACGTTGTCCCGGTTTTCGCATAAATCGATTGACATTTATACCGGGGCAACAAAAATTGTCCCGGTTTGCAAAGATCGCCCGAAATCGCGAACCGGGACAGCGGATTCTGGCCTGGCTTGAACGTCAAACGATTGATGCAGGTACCGGGACATTTTCCGCCACGAAAGTTGGGCCATAAGTCTCAAGTCCTAAGCCCCCCTCAAGGCCATCGCAACTTGAAAACGGCGCTTGCCCGGACAAAGCAAAAGGGCTGGAACCTTCCGGCTCCAGCCCTTTAGTTGCTGGTGCGAGTGGGGGGAGTTGAACCCCCACGAGCATACACTCACTGCCACCTGAAGACAGCGCGTCTACCATTCCGCCACACTCGCAGACAATCGACTAACTTACACCCGGCTGGGTAATCATGCAATCTTCGGCGTGTCGCATGGGCGGCAGGGATATATCGCTCGTGGGTCTTCTGCGGGTGCCGTGATCTTTGACGGTGGCGACACTCCCCTCAGTCACTTCGTAGCAGCACAAGCCGCAACGAAGGAGAAAAACTCACAACCCTGCCGGCGCTCGCCGTTGCCGTAGAAGTGGGCCAGCGCTTCGTCGCGGAACTCATCAAAGTATCCGCCGTCGATCGAGGCGCGGATGTCGTCTAGCAGCTTCACGAAGAAATGCTCGTTGTGGATCGTGGCCAACGTGAACCCGTTGAACTCGCGGGCGCGCAGCAGGTGGTCGACGTACGCGCGCGAATAATGCTGGCATGTGTAGCAGTCGCATCCCTCCTCCAGCGGCCCGAAATCGAACTTATGCTGGGCACGCTTGATGTTGTACCGGCCGGCGCGCGTGTAAATCGCGCCGTTGCGGGCGCAGCGCGCGGGGGCCACGCAGTCGAAGGTGTCGCCGCCGTTCTCCACGCACGCGAAGATATCGTCCACGGAGGCGATGCCCAGCACATGGCGCGGCCGGCTCTCCGGCATCGCGTCGCAGATCCAGGCGCAAGTGTCGCCGATGATGCGTTTCTCGATCGCGCCGCCAATGCCCACGCCGTCGAAGTCCAGCGACGCGATCTGCGAAGCCGCGCGCCGGCGCAGATCCTCGTAATTCGCGCCCTGCACCACGCCATACAGCGCCTGATACGGCCTGCCCAGGCGTTCCGCCGTCAGCCGCTGGTGCTCGTCCACGCAGCGACGGGCCCAGCGGAACGTGCGCTCCACCGAATCCTCCTGGTAGGAGCGGGTGTTCATCAGCGTGGTGAGTTCATCGAACGCGAACATGATGTCCGCGCCGATTTTGTGCTGGATGCCCATCGAAATCTCAGCGGAGAAACGATGTGCGTCACCATTCAAAGGCGACTTGAACGTCACGCCGTCCTCATCCACCAGGCCATGCGCTCCTTGCCCTTGGCGATGATGTCGTCCGACTTCATGCCGGTCACGTCCATTGCCAGCGTCTTCTTGAAGCCGACGCCCAGCGACATCACTTGGAAACCGCCAGAATCGGTGAACGTGGGCCCATCCCAGTTCATGAAACGCGCCAAGCCGCCGGCCGCGTCCAGCACGTCCTCGCCCGGGCGCTCGAACAGGTGGAAGGCGTTGGCCAGCAGGCACTGTGCGCCTAGATCCTTCATCTGCTCGGGCAGCACGGCCTTCATCGCGGCTTGCGTGCCCACCGGCACGAAGGCAGGCGTGCGAATATCGCCGTGGGGCGTGTGAATGATGCCGGTGCGGCCGTATCGGGCACCGTCTCGCCCAAGCCCGCTGGCCGTGGATGGCAGGCGGGTGATCGTTTCGAAATGGAAGGCGCTGCGGTCGCCGGGCTGTCCGGGCTGTGCGCCCAACGGATGTTCAAGAAGGCTGATCGTCATATGTTCACTTTAGGCAGAAGGGCCAGAAAAGGGCCGGAAATTGTGAAGAACTCGGTTTCGAGGGGCGGATTTCGCCGCTCCCGAACGTCTACTTCCGCTTCAAGGGGCTCCCGGTCAAGTAGGCCGGCTGCAAAAATGGCGGAATGGCGTTAAATGAGGGCCCTTGATACTCGGAATTGACCGCGCGAACAGCCCCTTGAAGTGCAAGTAGATGTTCCCGAAACAGGAAATCAGCCCCTCGAAGCCGAGATGCCCATAAGACTCTGCGATGATTACGCATAGACTTTCAATCAACGTTCAGAAAACCTCCAGATTGACTGCCTTTACTACTGAGGTAGCACACGAGAAGTGGCAATGGGCAAGTGCCCGAATAGCCGCCGAACAGACGCGATAGGAATTTAGGAAAAGGAGCAGCAATGGCTGACGAATTTAACCCGCAGGGCGTCGACCAGACCCCGCGGAATAACGAAAACCCCAATAGTACTGCCGATACCGGCAACGCCGAGCCGAAGAACCCGTTTGTGGGTGGCGACTCGGTTGATGCCGGCAACGCCAGCGATTCCAGCGAGCAGCAAGCCCCGGTTTCCTCGGCCGCCCTCGCTGCCGATCAGCAGCCTACGCAAGCCGCTACCGACACTGCCGCCACCGAGCCCATCCCGGACTACGCCTCCGCCAAGGGCGAGAGCACGGTGGTCTCCTCCTCGCCGGCTTCTCCGGCAGCACCGGCCGCAGGCCAGACCTCGGCCACAACTCCGCTGTATCGTCCGGCCCCGGAATATGGCGCTTATGGTCCGACCCCGACTCAGGCACAGGGCCAGCAGGGCGGCCAGGCCGGCAGCAATGCCCAGCCCACGCAGCAATTCCCGTTCGGTCAGCCTGCACAGCAAACCCCACAGGGCCAGCAGGGCAACCGCAATCCCTACTACACCAATAACCCGCAGCCGCAGGGCAACGGCAATCCGTTCAATCCGCCCACGCAGCCGCAGCAGAACAACGGCAACCCGTTTGCCAGCCAGTCCGGTCAGAATGGCCGGAATGGCCAGCAGCCCCAGCAGGGCGGTCTGTTCGGTTTCGGCACTCCCGGTACCGGTACGCCGAACGGTCAAGGTCCGACCCAGCCGGGACAGCCCGGTCAGCCCGGCCCCGCCAAGCAGGGCATGTCCAAGACGGCGAGCAACATCCTCATCGCCGTGGTCGCCGCCGTTCTGGCTGCGGCCCTCTGCCTGGGCCTCGGTTACGGCGCCCTCACCAGCGGCCTGATCACCTTGCCGACCAGCAATTCGCTGTCCAACGTCAGCTCGAATAAGTCCGGCTCCGGGTCCGCCACCGCCAAGAGCGGCGAAGCCCCCGACTGGCAGACTGTCGCCAGCGATGTCTCCGGCTCCGTGGTCTCCATCCAGACCGCGTTGAGCAACGGCACCGCCAAGGGCTCCGGTGCCATCATCGACACCGAAGGCCACATCATCACCAACAACCACGTGATCTCCGGCGCCCAGCAGATTCAGGTGACGCTTGCCAACGGCAACATGTATTCCGCCACGCTCGTCGGCACTGACGCCACCACCGATCTTGCGGTCATCAAGCTCGACAACCCGCCGAGCGACCTCAAGGCCGTGGAATTCGCCGATTCCGACAAGCTCGCCGTCGGCGAGAACGTGATGGCCATCGGCAACCCGCTCGGCTACGACGACACCGCCACCACTGGTATCGTCTCCGCCTGAACCGCCCGGTGACCGTGACCGACGACAACAACAACGAGATCGTCACCAACGCCGTCCAGATCGACGCGGCCATCAACCCCGGCAACTCCGGCGGCCCGACCTTCAACGCGGCCGGCCAGGTGATCGGCATCAACTCCTCGATCGCCTCCACCGCCACCTCCTCCGACTCCGCCGGCTCCATCGGCATCGGCTTCGCCATCCCGTCCAACCTCGTCAAGCGTGTGGCCGACGAAATCATCAAGGACGGCAAGGTCAAGCACGTTGCCCTCGGCGTGGTCATCAAGTCCGACACGGTTGAAGCCGACGGCGTGACCCGCGGCGGCGCGACCATCACCAAGTCCAGCGCCACCGGCAGCGCGGTCGTCTCCGGCGGCCCGGCCGACAAGGCCGGCCTTAAGGAGGGCGACACCATCGTGGCCTTCAACGGCAACGCCGTGAACAACAACTACTCGCTGCTTGGTTACGTTCGTGCCGCGGCTTTGGGAGACAAGGTGACGCTGACCATCGTGCGCGACGGCAAGACCATGAATGTGGACGTGACGCTCGATCAGGAGGAGTCGTCGGTGAACGGTTCGTCCGGCTCCGATTCCAACGGCAACAGCCAGAATAACCAGAACAACCAGAACGGCAATGGCCAGAACGGTTACGGTAATGGCAATGGCAACAGCGATGGCGGCACCGGTGACGGCGGCGGCTTCTCCGACCCGTTCGGCCTGTGGTAAAGCCGACTCGACAACGTCACACGGTGTTGAGCGGTAACCGCTGAACACCGTGTCGGACAAGCAAAGGCCCGTGACAGTGAGCAAACTCCTGCCACGGGCCTTTCGTATGCGCGATTGTGCCCCGCGCCCATGCCGCCAACGCAGTTCGATATCCGGCATGTCGCGCAACGCTCGTTGATAGGGTAGGCCAAGCACTGAGTTCGGGCGACGTCCTGAACACAGCGCATAATTCAATACAAAACTGAATACATTTCTTTACGCCGTGTATCGGAAGGTTGCGCGGGAGCCGAGCAAAGCGAAGCCCCAGGCAAAGCCGCCGGTGGGTTAACAAGGCGTGACCGTAGCGCCGATTGCGCGGGCCACGCTTGCCGTACCGCAATCGACTCCGTATACGAGCGTAAGGAGCAATGATGAGCAGACTCATCAGATTCTTCACCAAAATTCTCGACATCTGCAAGCTTGTGCCGATGCTTCCGGTCGTCGTCATCGCCGCAATTCCGTTGGCTTTACTAGGCGATTGGCGTCCGTGGGGCAATGCGATGGCGATTCCGGTACTCGGCAATCCGGGCTTCGGCCAGTGGCTGGTTATCGCACTGGTGCTGATTATCGTGATTGACACTGTGCGCGGCATGATTGACGATTTGCGTCATGGGCAGGTTGGAGTCGATGTGCTGGCCGTGGTCGCGATCCTCTCCACCGTGGCCGTCGCCGAATACTGGGCAAGTTGGGCGGTGACGCTGATGATCACGTCCGGCGAGGCCATTGAGGAATACGCTCAAGCCAAGGCCGAGCGCAGCCTGACCGCGCTGATGGAGGCCGCGCCGCAAACCGCGCACGTCGTCAACCTGCCTGGCGTGGGGCGTGGGTTTGCTACCGATAAGGGCGATTCGTCCGATGGCTTCCGGCGTGTGGGCTTGGCGTCGGCTGCGGCCGCCGCGCACCGCTTCGACACGGTGCCGGTCGAGCAGGTGCAGCTGGGCGATGTACTCATGGTGCTGCCGGGCGAAACTGTGCCGGTTGACGGTGAGCTGCTGTCCGGCACGGCCACGCTCGACCTGAGCAATATCAACGGTGAGCCGGTGCCGCGTGAAGTGTTCGCCGGCGCCCGCGTGATGTCCGGCGCGGTGAACGGCTCGACTGCATTGACCATGCGTGCCACCCAGGTGGCCGCCGATTCGCAGTACCAGCGCATCCTCGAGCTCGTGGCCTCCGCGCAGGAGTCGCGCCCGGCCGTGGTAAAAACCGCCGACCGCTTGGCTGTGCCCTTTACCGTGCTCTCGCTGATGATTGCCGGCATCGCATGGGCGATGTCCGGGGTGCCGACGCGATTCGCCCAGGTGCTGGTGCTGGCCACGCCCTGCCCGCTGCTCATCGCCGCACCGGTGGCGTACATCGCCGGAACCGGACGCCTCGCCGCAGCCGGCGTGCTTATCAAAGCACAGGACGTGCTGGAAAACCTTGGCCGCGTCACGCAGGTGTTCTTCGACAAAACCGGTACGCTCACCGTCAAGCAGCCGCAGGTGGTGCGCGTCGAGATGTTGCCCGGCGCTGCAACCCGTCTCAACGAAGACCATGTGCTGATGATGGCCGGCGCGGTGGAAAGCTACTCGGTGCACATCCTGTCCAAAGGCATTGCCAAGCCGGCGCGGAGGCGCTGGCCCGACTGCGCCAGCGGTTCGAGGATGGCCAGCGCCTGTGCCCAGAGCCGGAGGCCAGCTGGCCTGGCCATGGCCGGGAGTATCCGGTCGTCAAGAACATCAATGAAGACGCCGGCAAGGGCGTTTCCGGCGAGGTGAACGGACACGCGGTGCGCGTTGGCCGGCTGTCTTTCGCGGCTGCTGGGGAGGATGGATTCTTGGCGGTCGGCGAGGCTGTTCCCAGTCGGTCTGAGGATGACCTGCGCACACGATTTGGCTGCTTCAGCCGGACGAAATGGCGTCGTATGTGTCTGTTGATGGTCAGCTGATCGCGCGCATTGTGCTGCGCGACGTACCGCGTGCCAACGCCAAGGCAGCGCTCGCCAAACTGCATGAGTTGGGCGTCACCAAGCTCGCCATGCTTACCGGTGACAAGCGGGCTTCCGCCAATATCATTGCCAGCGAAGTCGGCATTGACGAGGTTCACGCCGAACTGTTCCCGGAGGATAAGGTAGCCGCAGTCAGGGCCGCTACAGGAGCCGGCAAAACCGTCACGATGATGGTTGGTGACGGTGTGAATGATGCCCCGGTGCTCGCTGTTGCCGATATCGGCGTGGCCATGACCGATGGCACGTCCACCGCCGCTTCCGAAAGCGCTCAGGTGGTCATTATGAATGACAATATCGCCGCCGTGCCGCGCGCCATCGCCATTGCACGCCGCACCAAGCGCGTGATGCTTCAAGCCGTAATCGCGGGCCTTGTGCTTGCCACCATCGGCATGATTGCCGCCGCGTTCAACCTTATCCCGGTCGTCGTCGGTGCCTTCCTCCAGGAGGCCATCGACGTGGTGAGCATCCTCTGGGCCTCACTGCCCTAATTGATCGGGACTGATTAAGAATATGAGGCTTCTGCTGTTTTTGTAGGTCAGTTGACTGACCGGGATGGTCGTATGTCGAGTCCACCGCATCGAAACATAATCGGGGCGATACGGTTGGTGACGTGGCGGAAACGGAAATCCCACCCACGAAAGCAGCAATAGCATCGGAGTTATTCATTAGGTCGATTTGACGTTTATTAGGTCGGTCCTTGGTCGGAGCGGCCCTTGAAACCCCGCCGTTCCAAGGGATGGCTTCAGCACCCTCCGACCTAATGAACGAAGAAATGACCTAATGAATGCAATCGAGGTCGTAAAGAGCCGTTGGAGGTGACGTCTTCAGTGTCATCAAGGGATTCGCCGGTTGTGCAGTATTGTTATTGTTCTGCGGCGGCTCTTTACCGTCGGCCTTCTAGCCAATCGAGGGCGGAAGTGACGCGGATTCCTTGTGAGACATAACTATGTTCAACCCGACTGGTTACGTACTGTTGCTCACACGGTATACCGAGAACATTGCCAATTAAAGTGAGGTGCCGAGCGAATCGGTCATGATAGGTTTGTCCGGATTTGATTTCTATGAGCATACGGTTGTTAGGATCGGTGAAATCCAACAAATCCACCTCGACCTTGCTGGCATCGCGGTAGAAGAATAATTGTGGCTCCTGATTGGCGTTCAAATGCTGTTTCATGGTTTCCGCAATGATGAGGTTTTCAAATATATCGCCGAACTTGGGGTGCGCAACCAGTGCTTCGACCGTCCGAATGCCCAAGAGATGGCACAGCAAGCCAGTGTCATAAAAATAGAGTTTCGGCGTTTTGACCACCTGTTTGCGTGCGTTCGTGTAGAACGGTATGAGATGGAATGCGATGTAACTTGATTCCAGAATCGACATCCATGCCTTTACGGTTCGCGGACTTACACCAAGTTCATTGGCGATGTTGGTGTAGTTTATGAGTGCTCCGGAACTGAGTGCGCAAAGAGTCAAGAATCGGCGGAAGTCAGCCAAATTGCGTACATCAAGATATTCGGAAACATCACGTTCGATATAAGTGTCGATGTAGTTCGAGAAGAACAGATTGAGCGGCATTCTCGTGTCGTAAATGCGTGGATAACCGCCTTGCAGCATAAACGTATCCGGAGTAAGGGCCTGATCCGCCTTGCATGCTTCTTGGAATGAGAACGGCAATAACTTGACCAATAGGGAAACCCATAATCTGACATTAGCAGTGCTCGTAGGTTTCCCAAACGCACAAACTATGGCCTAATACACAGAATTCCCACCACCCTCCCTCTGTTGCAACGGAAGGCTTTGCGTTAGGCTAGAGCGCGTGACTGAATCTGTGAATACTGAACTCCGCATTGCTGTAATCGGCGCTGGCCCGGCCGGCGTCTACTCATCCGATATCTTCCTGCGCAGCTCAAGAAGCTGGGCGAAGAGCTTGGCCTCGGCACCGAAGCGCGCATCGACCTGTTCGAGAAGCTGCCGGTGCCGTTCGGCCTGGTGCGTTACGGTGTGGCCCCGGACCACCCGTCCATCAAGTTCATCGCCTCCGCGCTTGAGAAGACGCTCGACAACCCGAACATCCACCTCTACTGCGACGTGGAATTCGGCAAGGACGTGACTCTTGACGACCTGTTGGCCCGTTACGACGCCGTGCTGTTCGCCACCGGCGCGGTCAAGGACAAGCCGCTGAACCTGCCCGGTGCCGACCTTGAAGGCGTGTACGGCGCCGCCAAGTTCGTCGAATGGTATGACGGCTACCCCACCGGTGCCCGCGAATGGCCGCTTACGGCCGAGAACGTCGCCGTAATCGGCGGCGGCAACGTGGCCATGGACGTGGCCCGCGAACTCATGCGCAACGCCGACGACCTCAAGGTCAAGACCGACATTCCGGACAACGTGTACGAGGCATCGGCCAGAACAAGGCCAAGGTGCTCCACCTGTTCATCCGCCGTGGCGTGGCCCAGGCCAAGTTCAGCGTGCAGGAACTGCGCGAGATGGAGAAGCTGCCCGGCGTGCAGCTCATCATCAACGAGGACGACTTCGATCTGGACGACGAGACCATCGAGGTGGCCGGCAAGGACAAGCTCACCCGCCAGATGGTCGAGGAGCTGTTCGCCATCCGCGAGATGGCCGAAGACATGGAAGACGACGGCGACGTCGACTTCGAAGGCAACCCGGCCGACCGAAAGTACTACGTGCACTTCAACTCCGCCCCCACCGAGATTCTCGGCGAGGACGGCAAGGTCAAGGCCATCCGCGTGGAGCGCACCGAAACCGGTGCCGACGGCAAGATGCACCGCACCGGCGAGTTCACCGACTACCCGGTTGAGGCCGTCTACCACGCCATCGGTTACAAGCCCGCCGAAGCCCCCGGCATTGCCTACGACGAGCACGGCGCCCACCTGGCCAACGCCAACGGCGACGGCCGCATCACCACCGAGCCGACGGCGGCGAAGTGCGCGACCGCCTGTACGCCACCGGTTGGGCCAAGCGCGGCCCGGTGGGCCTGATCGGCTCCACCAAGTCCGATGCGCTCGCCATCGTGACCAACATGCTCGAGGATCTGGCCAAGGCCGCTGAAGGTGGCCGTGTGGCAGCCGACCGCGACCCCGAATCCATCGACCGACTGCTGGCCGAGCGCGGCATTCGCCCGATCGACTTCGCCGGCTGGAAGAAGGTCGACGCCTTCGAGCGCGCCGAGGGTGCCAAGGAAGGCCGCGAGCACAAGAAGGTCATCGAGCCCGACCAGATGCGCGAGCTCGCCCACGCCTGACGGCCCGCCCACGCCCGTCCGGCATTCGTCCGGCATTCGTCCGGCATTCGTCCACCCAGCCGCG
>ENA-OQDE01000397-OQDE01000397.1-human-gut-metagenome-genome-assembly--contig:-NODE-397-length-26767-cov-24.071059_pt1 | contig 26767 bp, 32 predicted proteins | sample MGYA00242768_ERZ504595 | MGnify/ENA primary metagenome ERZ504595 (study PRJEB26092, sample SAMD00036307) | human gut metagenome | host: Homo sapiens | study: EMG produced TPA metagenomics assembly of... | reverse complement strand
CTTTGCGGAAGGACTGAATCTGTTCCTGCGTCCCAGGCGCCGGTCCGACAGGCCGGCGGCTTTTGCCATACATTCAAACGGAAAGACCGAATGAAGCTTGCCAAGCTCACTCTCATTAAAACTCTTGCGGTATTTTTCCAGAATATCAAATTCTGTAAAACCCAAAGTAGGGTGAATTTCTGAAATATTCACTATCTTTGCCATATCTTATTAGTTTGGATATTTCCCCCGTTTTGGCCGTCAAATCTTATTTTCGGGGGAATACCTAAAGATACAAAAAGCCAACTAATTCGCAATACTTTGTGTATGAATTAGTTGGCTGATTTTGTAATATTTAATGAATGTCCCTAGGGATTCCTGTATAATATGCTATTTTTTCTACAGGAATATTATCTTCTCTCATTTTTATTATAATATCAATATTTTCTTTAGTAATAGAAGAAGGTATAAACGTAAATAAAATGTCTGACAATTTGCTTATAGCCTTAATAACTTTTTGTTTGTCAGATTCTTTTTTTAAGTCTATTCCACTGAAAGTTGAAAGTTTATCATGCAAAATAAGATAATATATTCCTCCTATTATTAGTGCAGATATAGTTACAATGTCAATATCTGTATTGGAGAATATGTTTGAGAATTTTTGGCATAAAGGTAATGTATGCAATTCTCGTAATTGGGCAGTACGTTGACTAGTTTCATTGTTGCTAGCCAGTTCCCATTTTAGGAGTTCTTGCATGACCTTATTTCCCGATAGAGATTGAAATAAGCCTATGAGGATGTTTATATATAGTTCTTTATCGTTACTTGATTGTTTTTGCGATTTTACAATATCGCTAAACCAATAATCGTATTTTTTTACATACTCGTCAATAAACCTATTCAAATCATCGTATCTGTTATAGAATTGTACAGGCTCAATTTCAGCTTGTCGCATAATACCTGTAACTGTTAGATTAGAAAATCCTTCAGTTTCAATTAAATGGGTTGCCGCATTAATAATGCTTTCCTTTATGTCTTTGGCACTTCTTCGCTTTCTCCTTTCTTTCATTATTATTTTATTTTTATGTTCTTATTTATATCATTAAGAGTATTGACTAAAGATTCTAATTGTTCAAGTTTATGCGTGGCAAGAACGCTGACCCTTAATCTTGCTTCTTTGGTTCTTACAGCCGGATATACAATTCCAATTGTAAAGATACCTTTTTCTTGCAACATTTTAGCAATTTCGTAAACCTTTTTATTATCTCTTATCATAATAGGAAAAATAGGGGAAACAGATTTTCCTATGTCGAACCCTTCTTCTTTCAACCGTTTTCTAAGATAGTTCGTATTTTCCCAAAGTTTGGTTCTTATTTGTGGTTCTTTTTTTATAATCTCTAAAGCTTTTAGTATGGATGCTGTGACTTGTGGGGTAGGGGCTGCTGAAAACACATTGCTGTCCGCATAAAATTTCAAGTATTGTATCATCTTCTTTGAAGCTGCTGCAAATCCCCCTACGCAACCAAATGACTTGCTGAATGTGCCAGTAATAATATCAATTTGACCTAAACAGTTATAGTATTCAGCTGTTCCTCTGCCATTGGCTCCCATTACTCCTATTCCATGTGCATCATCTAACATCAGCATGGCTTCATAAGTCTTGCAAAGAGTAATAATTTCCGGAAGTAAAGACAAATCCCCATCCTGGGAATATACACCATCTATTATTACAAGTTTAGTTTGATATTGCCCTTTGACTTCTTTTAGTACCTTTTCCAAATATTCTAGGTCGTTATGCCCAATTCGTTTTATATTTGTTCCTTTTAGTCCAGCCATTGCGCTTGTGTGGATATAAGGGTCTATCAATGCAATATCATTTTGACCCAATAAGGCTCTTAGTATTCCGGCATTTGCTCCAAATCCGGAAGAAAATAAAATAGCTTCTTCTTGTCCTACAAAAGAAGCTATTTCTTTCTCTAGCTGTTGGTGTATGTCGAGATAACCACCTATTACTTGTGCAGCGCAAGCACCTGTTCCATATTTTTTATAGCATCTATACCTGCTTGTTTAGTTTCTTCTCTTTGTGACATACCTAAATAATCATTAGAAATAAATGCAATAACAGGTTCGTTGAAGCCTTCAATTGCCATTGTTGAACCGATACCTGTATGTGAAGTTATCCAATAGCTTTTACATCCGAAATCATTTAGTTGCTCAATGTACTGCTGGAAATCATTTGCTCTCTCAATAGCATTTTTCCCATAGGATAGTTCAAAGTCTTTTAATGAATGATAAGTTTTTTCCATATTAGTATAATTTAGATTGTATATTGCAAAAATAGCAAATATATTATGTTTTTAAGCATTAACAGTGAAAAAAACAATATAATTCTTATATTATATACAATTTATATTGTATATTTGCGATATGCAAATGCATTTGCTGAATAATTACTAACTTAAAAATATCGCTTTATGAGAAAACAAATTTTAATTTTATTAGGTTTCTCTTTTAGTCTTATTGCTTGTCAGCAAAACGAAGAGATTGGTTCTGTGGAGGATAATGCCAATCCAAACGAACTTACTACTAGAGCTGCTTCTATGAGAAGGGTTCCTACACAAGCGGAAAAGGATAATCTTAAAAAGGATTTCCCAAATTTAGATGTAAATAATATTTCTGTAACAGGAGAAGCAACAGGTACATATAATTGTATTGCTTATTCTATGGGGATAACTAACAAATGGATTGACCCAGAATCTTTTTACAATGATTTTATAGAACAGTATAAAAATGCTAAAACTTTATATGGTTCGTCTTGTAATTATGAACAGACTAGTACAGAAGGTAGCAATGCTACTGTTGATGGTTGGGGAACAAGTAGTATAGATATGACTCATGGAAGTGTTGTATATAGTAGCGGTACTTGGGAGTCAAAACTTGGGCGTTATTTGCGTATTACCCATAAAAGGAGTGAGCTATCTGGCACTTTGTATGGTAGAATTTTGGTATCTTTTATCGAGAGTAGAACAAAGACTGATATGTCGGAGATAAAGGAACTTGCAAAACAGATAGCACAAGAAGATATTGAACTTTCTGATGCAGAAAAACAAGCTGTCATTGATAAAGCTGCAAATATTAATTGTGAGGTAAAGACTAAGTTTAACGATTTGTTTAATTCATGGAACGAAGAAATTTCAATAAATCCACAAACTAAATATAGTTCAAGTACTCTCGCTTATACAACATTACCACAGTTTAAAGAAATGCAAGCGATGGGTAAAAATATTATTCCGTTAATAATGGAAAAACTTTTAGATGAAGATAATTTCTTTTTGCTTCCTCTATATGATGCTATACAGACTGATTCTCAATTAAAAATAAGCTATAAGAAAGGTGATGCAAAGATTCTAGAAGGAGAACAGAATAAGGCTAAAAGAACAGTTCGTCTTTGGCTAAGTCTTTCGGGAAATTAAGTAAAATATAACTGACTTTTTGGGATAAATAGCTCTTAACGTAATATGCTGTAAGAGCTATTTATATATTTACCTAAAAGTTTTTGGCATCATGGATTTGTTTTCTCTTCGTCCTTTTGTATATGTGGCGTATTCGCGTGCGTCAGAAAGTAAATCTACGTGAACTCTATTGCGTATTTGTTTCTAAGGACATAATTTTAAAACTATATTTATGAAAAAAAAATTCTATTCTTTTTGGGGCGTAAGTCAATTATTGGTAGGAGCAATGACTATTGGTCTTGTCTCTTGTGAAAAAAGTTCTGAACTTTTATATGATTTTTCGGAAACATCAGAAAGTTCAATCCAGTCAAGAGCTATCTCTGTTGCTGACTCTGTGAGTCTGTTTTCTAATATAGATGAGTTTAAAAAAAAGCCAGAAACGAAATCTTATTCTTATTATCCTGAGACAGATGAATTTTATTCATCAAATATGTATGCTGTTAGAGAGCTTCCTTTTGCGTTGAAAGTCAGAGGAGGTGGAGTGGTTGGACAGCCTTATCTTTCTACTCAAGGAATGAGAAAAGAATTGATACTTTCAGCTTATAGTTCTTCAAAATTCTATTTAAAGATTTTGCCACCTAGTAGTGGAATACCATATTTGATTTATTCAAAGTCTTATAATAAGCCATTGGTTTGTGGTCAATATAACAATGACCCAAACAATAAACTTGTTTTTGTTTGGGACTCGGAAGATATAAGTTCTGGAAGTTGGGACCTTATACCATCAACATATAAAGGATATTTTAATATTGAAAATCAGACATATTTAGGAACGGCAGACCCCAATAATCCTTGGAGTGTGTTTAATTATTCTATAGAAGTAAAGAGTAATGGGCAGGTAGGGTATGCAAAATATAATAAGCAACCACAGCAAGAGTTTCTATTAGAGTTTCAGGATAAATTTAAAGTAAAAGAAATAGCATTTGAACCTAAAGCTGTAGTGACGGAATTAGACCCTGTTGTTGTGTATTCAAATGGTCAGACAGGAGCAGTTGCTGGACCATCAAATATTACAATTTATGCAAAAAAAGATGTAAAAGATACTTCTTGTTATACAGAAAAAGGAGCTTTGAAAATTCCAATGGCAAATGAAGAACAAATGTTTTTACGTCCTGCAATAATAGCCGGGCAATTTATTGCCCCTGGCAATTTTAGTAGTGGGGAAATGCCTGATTCAACAATATTTTTGCCTAGAGCTCCTTATACTTCCACAACGTATGAGATACCTAAAACATTATCGGTGACTATTCCGGTAGAAGTTGATGAGCCATCTTTAATTAAAGTAACGACTTATTTAAAGAAATATAGTGTAAAGGCTGACTATACTATTACTATGACTTATCGTAATGGAAATGAGGCTAATGATAGAGAAGTTAAATTTAAAGGTTCTTGGTATGGAATAATAAATACTACATCAAAGGCAAAACCAGACGAAATAGTAACAATTCCTTTAGAAGAATATATGAAAAGTTTATCTAATAATAATCTGCAATAAGAAAAGATTATGAAATCAATATTATATATAATAATTTTATCTGTTATAGCTCCATTGTTTATAGCTTGTTCAGAGGATTTGAACTTATGCGCACAGCAAAATACAGTGGTTGAAACTGATTATTCATGTGATGATGTGATTCTTCAAGAACGTAATCCATCTCTTCCAGATGTTATTACAGGACAACCTTCTTTTGATGAAGAGTTGACAAGAAGTGGTGAGATGATTGGGGGAACTGATAAATATCTAGGTTATGGTTATAAATTGCTTAAGGGGAATTATATACCAAGTGATTTTGATAACTTTACGCATTCCATACTTGATATTGAATCTCTAAAAGAATATGATGAATCATATATTGATGAAAATTATCCTAACTGGAACGACCAGTCATCGTTTGCTTATTATGATTTTAATAATTATACGCATTTTTCATCAATAAGTAAAACTGTGAAAAGTGGATTTTCTTTAAATCTAGGATTTTTTCTATAGGGAAAAAGAAAACGACAACCGAAACATTTAGAACTTTTATTAATGAATCAAAAGAACAAGCTTATGGGGAAATGAATATATTGTTTGCTCATGGCAAATTTACCTTGTTAAGTTCCAATGGTTCTAATAAAGTGTTTGCAAGGCAGTTTTTAAGAAGGTCTTTTATTAATAATTTATATACCTCTCCTATATCATCTATCATTGATTCATATGGAGATTTTGTTGTTGTTGGTTATTATACAGGTGGAAGAGCTTTTGCGCAATATATGGGTAATGCGGATTCAAATACGAATGTTGAACAGAAAATTAAATCCTTAGAGAAAAATATTAATGCTTCACTTGTATATAAAGGTGATTCACTTAATGGGTCGTTCGGATTTAATGGAAAGGATGGTACTTTTGATTCTACAGTTTACAAAAGACAAGATATATTTATACGTGTAAAAACATTGGGTGGTATTCAAGATGAAACAGGTGTAGTGAATACTACAATGGCACTTAAAGACATAAATATAAACTTGCAATCTTGGAGAAAATCATTAAATGATTCAAAAAATCATACAGTGATTGATTTAATAGAAGAAGGATTATATCCAATGTCGGATTTTGTACTGGAAAGAAACTTTCAAAGACGTTTTGATGATACTTCTAAGGAAATTCTTCTTCCTGTTACAAGACTTTATACTCCGTCTATTACGATTGCAAGAGTATTGACAAAGACATCTGCTTCGGGAGAAAGTTTATATGATGTAGCTGCTGTGTTAACAACAAGACAGGGTGACCAAATAGTATTGAGTAAAAGTAATGCTACGGATGCGGAATTAAGGCAAAATGAAGATGATAATGTTTTTATTAAAAAAGCCCAAATTATATCGGCAGAAATATCAAGGTATTTCAGCTCTGATATTCAGATAAGTTATAATACTAGAAAGCGTATTAATCCTCAAATGCGTTCTCCGCTATGTATGGTTTTGGAGAACTTCAATGAAAAAGGTTTCTGTAAGTACTATCATGAGGCAACTAATATGGAATATTTATACGACCCAACTACCAAACTCTGTTTTTCATTTTTTGCAGATGAAAGAGATGAGAGTTTGCTGGAAGTATATGGTCTTAGTTCATGGGCTTCTAATTTAGTAGAAAAACAGATTTCAATAGCAACATTAGCAAATCTATACACAATTATAGGATTGTAATTTTGAAGTCTGGTATTTATATTAATATAATCTATTTTAATACATGGTACATTATTTTAAACAATCTTGCTTATTAATGCTTTGGGCATTATTTTTAGTAAACATAAGTTTTACAAGTTGTGATGATAAAAATCCAGAGGTACAAATAGGAGAACTTACTCCCCAAAAACTATATCAAACCTCATGGCGTGGTACAGGTCGTTGTGATGCTTGGGTAGTTCCCAATATGGGAGTAGGTATGCAATTTATAGATACTCAATCGGGGAAAGTAAATTGGGAAAGTTACGATGAAATTGATATTACTTACAAAATAGAAGGAAAATATATCATATTTAATAGCAATGCTTTATATTTAGGTGGTGCTCCTTGGGTTATTAAAAGCTATACCCAAAAACATATAACTCTTATACAAAATGAAGCAAGTCCAGATAAAGAGAAAGTAGCTATAATAGAATTAGATAGGATAGATTGATTTCGATTGTATTTTTAAAAGGTATGTATTTGGATGCTCTCTTTTCATATTATAAGTATTTGTTATTATACTGGTATCATTTTTATGAAATGGACATAGGGAAAAGAAGATTCTCGTGTTGCTCTTTCTGGGTTTCGGGGAGTGAAGGATATTAATCACATATTCATATTATTTATATATAATATGGCATTTTGTCCTTCTTCTTTTTCCCTATAGTTTTATGGTATCAATTCTTTGTGTCCGGCTTCCAGCAGCTTTTTGTATTTGGTATCAAAAAGGAGTTCTTCAGGGTGTACCGGGGACGATAATTCGGTATCATTTCATCATGCTATATACGCCCATCAGTGCAGAACTCCAAAAGAATAGGTATCACAAATTCTTTAAAGTAATATTGGAAAATAAAAGAGAGTATTTTGTACTCTCTTTTATTTTATTAGGGCTGTAATAAATTGATGGCTTTTTGAAGATTAGCTTCTAGCTCTTTTTTAGCGTTTGACATAGCATCATCATAGTTTTTTTCTGATTGTCTTATAATTTCTATTATAACAGAATTATAATTGGCTTTTTGTGCTTCATCTTCTTCTGTATTAGAAATCAGATAGAACTTTTCACTAAATATTAAATCTATAAAAACATAGTTAGAATAAAAATTCAGCACTTGAAATAAAAGTTTTAGGCTGCCCCCTTTTCCTAGTTCAAGATTTGAAATCGCATTTTGTTTACAGTTTAGCTGTTCTGCTAATTGAGCTTGGGAATATCCTATATGCTCTCGGATTTGCTTTAACCTTGTGCCTAAAATTGGTAATGTTATGTTATACATATTGTTCTATTACTGTTTCTACTTCGTCGTATATTCTCTTAAAGTTTTTTTGCAGTAATTTCTCTCTATTATCTGCTGTCCCAAAGTTATATACTTTTGGCAGTTCTTTGTAGGCTTCTTCTTCTTTCTTAATTTTTTTTAAATCTAAATTGGTTTTGCAATGGTACATTGCTGTTGGAAAATTATCTTCTTGTCCGAAATCTAATGCAACTTGCCCTACTAATGTACCAGCCTGTAATGAAGAAATTTTGGATGCCGGGATAACAAAATCCATTTGTTCATTCATATTAATTGTTGTTTCGTTTCTTCTGATGGTAACACCTTCTTTTACTTGCTTAACTTTTCCAAATAGTTTTTGTAGCCAATCTAAAGTTTCAGGAGCTTTAGCTTGCCCGGATAAAGTGTTACCTATAATAGAAGTTATAGTTTTTGCGGTAGCTTTGCCGTATTGTTCTTCTAATTGCGGTAGTTCCTGTAATCCCAAACAAATTGAAACCTTATTGCTACGTGCAGTAGAAAGTAGTGTTGCAAGTTGATAAAAATATAATGTGGGACATTCATCTACTATGATTGAAGTAGGATAGTTACCTTTTGTATTGACAAGTCTAGTTAGTCGGTTAATGATAAGTGCATTTAAAGCACTATTCATGCTTTGTGTTTTAGGGTTATTTGCAATGATGAGATAACTAGGGTCTTTTTTATCTGATACTTTTAAATTGAAATCATTGCCACTAAATACCCAAAAAGATTCTTTAGTTGCCAGTCTTGATAACTGTACTTTTAGACTTGCCATCTGTCCTTCTAATTGGTCCACGGCTCCTGATTTATATGCAGCTTCAAATGGGGAAACTAGTGATTTTAATTCAGGCTCGGAAAAGAGAACTTTAAAAAGTACATCATATTCTTGATTAAGGAAAGCCAGTACATGCGGTAAATCTGAATATTTGCCATTCTCGTATCTAGACCAAAAATAAATAGAAGCTGCTAACAAGTTTACTGCTGATGTTTTAAAAAAATCGCTATTACCTCCACTTCCTTTGTCGCCTTTTTGTAAACTCTCATATAATGCTTCTGCCGTTTCTGTTGCATCTGCTAGGATTTCTATATATTCTCGTTTCAATGGGTTTATTCTTCTACTATATTCAATATCAGAAAAATTGATGACATTGAACTTGAAATTACTTGGTATTTTTCCTAATTGCTTGTTCTTTTGATAATTATAATATGCAATTTTGGCAAGTTCAGGAAATTTGAAGTCGTAAACAACTTCTGCAAATCCTTTAGCTGAATGTTGTCTTATAAAAGAATTTATAACAGAAAAAGATTTACCACTTCCAGGCGTTCCTATTACAAAAGTTCCACGAAAACAGTTACATATATTCAGCCACCCATTATGCCACTTTCTATTGTAGAAAAACTTCATCGGAATATTGACAGAGAATTCTGTTTCTACCTTGTCTTTAGATTGTTCAAAGCTTTCATTCTCTATATTAAATCTATCTTTCATAAAGTTTGATTTAATACGTTTGGAAATGTTATCTAGAGCTGAATTTATTAATGTCGCTCCAATTATTGATAGTATAATGTAAGCTATATTATACCATTCTAAACTAGTTTCTCCTTTTTCTTTAAAGAAAAGAAAGCATATACTTCCAAAGAACATTATGAATCCAAAGATTAAAGGAAAAATGATTTGTTTAGTCGGGTCTAATTCTAAATCCTTTTTTGAACGTGTTCCAATGCAAGTAACCATTATAATAAAGAATGTAAATAGTTTACTATAAAGAATATTAGAATAGATAGGAATTTTTGCCATTTTTGATAATAAGGGCATAATTTGTTCACTAAAGGGAAAATGAACAAATAGTAGAATCTCTATGCAAACAGTTATATAAATGAATGCTTGCATGAATCCATATAGTTTTTGTAATTCTTTGCTTTCTTCCATGATTTAATCGGGTATTTTAACTTTTTCAGGTTCCTCACATTGAAAAGCCTTGAAATCTTCTATAGCTAATTTCAAGTCTTCTAAAAAATTGCTATTGCAACCTTTTTCTACTGCTATCTGGTAATATGCTTCCATTGCTTGGACGGAACAAATATCTGTTCCGCATATTACAAAAGCTGGAATGTCTTCTAATAGGCACTTGTGTAATAATCTTTTTTGGTCTTTCATTTTATTAATTCAAATGAAAATACCACTCTTTTATGCAGTGAGAGTGGTATTGGTTTTTATTTTTTGGTATCATAATAATGTTCTCTTATCGCCCATGTCGGTAGAACCCGGAAAAGTACGGTATCAAATACCTTCCCGGTTTCTCTCCAGTGCAGGCAGAAAAGGTATCAATTCTACTGGTAATTTTCCTGTCCGAATATATGTTGAACCATTGCATAATTTTCACCACTGTTAGACTTATGCAGCTTATCATCAATAAAAATTTTTACTTCGACTGTCTTAGGTAGCTGTAAATTTTCAAGGTTTTCTTCATCTTTAGGTATAGGGTAGGCAGATAGCCATAAATATGTTCCTTGTTTGGCTTCTTGCTCAAATGTGAATGGACTTTCTACAATAATTTCTTTGGCAGCTTCTTCGGGAGCTTCGGAAGAAATATCTACTCCTACTGTATAATGTATTAGAAGTTTGAAATTTTCTGGGTCGCTTACGGTAGCTTCATACCGTACTTTTCCTGTATCTCCTGTAGGTGGAGTATCAGGGTCGTTGTTATCGTCTTTATTGCATCCAGACAACATAAGGCTTAAACCAATCATTACTAATGATAAATACTTTTTCATATTGTTTCTTTTAAATAGTTGATAATTCAATGTGTATCGTTCCATTTGCAGCATTATATGCTACTTCCTCAATATTGGTGAACCGTCTTATTGATTCTTTCCATTCTTCTGTTTGTGGATTGTGGTAATATTCTTCTTCTAATAGACTTATCAAATTATTTATTTGTTTGTCAGATAGATAAATCTTTTCTCCAACCCTTGGAACTACAGGTAATTGGATTGGTATAGAAATATTGTTCACACCATCTATAGGAATATGGATGTTTATTTCTATCATAGCCATTTCATGTTTAGTATATTTTTGGACGGCTTAAATTTAACAACTTCCTTTTCTGGAACTTCTACAGGTTCTCCAGTTGCCGGATTTCTAGCTATCCGAGCTGGCTGAATAATCTTTTTGAAAGTACCAAAATCTTTTATAGAAACATCTTTTTCTCTTAGATTTTGAGATAATTCTTTGAAAAAACTATCAATTATTTCTGCTACTTCTTTTGTTGGTTTATTTGCCTTTTCAGCAACCATTTTGATTAAATCAGTCTTATTCATTTGCATATCAATAATATTTAATTACTTAAATCACTTAAACAAATTTCAGGAATAATTTGGGTATAGTCTTCTGTATCTGGTCTATAATGTATTGATTCAACTATATTGACCTCACAGATAACATCATATACCCATGCTTTAAAATTTCCTTCTAAATCATCCTCACCATCATTGAATTTATTAAAATCACTTTTAGCTTCATCTGTTAGATATTCTAATAAATTTTGATAAGTAAATTCATTCTGAAACATTATAATGTGAGGTGAAATTTCTTCGCCTATCCTTGGAAGATGCGGAAAATTCCAATCACCCTTTACCTTCATTCCTCTCTCTTTAAAAAATGGCTATAAATTATAAATTCTATTTTCATATTAGTTTTATTTTAAAATCATCGTTCAGTACAAGCTTTCTTTCCATCGGTTGCCCGTTTTTATCATGAAATCCAGTTAACACAGGTGTTTCTTTTTTCTCGCAAAGTTCTATTGCTTCTTCGGGAGTTATAGAACGTCCTGACATTTCACGCCAAATAACAAAATCACATTTTATGGCTTCATTTCTATAGTTGGAACAATTATAGGCTTTTTTGTTTATATATAAGTTTCCTCCACACTTAGGACACTTACACAATGTATTATCAAAAGAAATATCTAAGTTCTCTGTTAGAACCAGCCGTGAAGAAAAATCATTTCCTTCTCTTGATTTAAATCCAGTCATAAACGGTGTTTTTTTACCTTTGGCAAGTATTTCTGCTGCTTCCAATGGTATTTCTCTTTGTGCAATAGTTTTGGGTATATAGAGGTTACAAACTCTGTTGTTGTTCTTGTCCTTTTGCGAATACCCTTTACAAGCATATCCATTTAGTAAAATTTCAATTTCTCTACCACACACAGGACACGGAGTTTCTAATACTTCATTTACAAAAGAAGGAATAACGATTCCATTTTCGATAGTCAGATATGCAGAAAAAGGAACTCCTTTTTTATTATGGAAGTCATGAAATATATCTGTTTTCCCTGTTGTTATTAATTGCCTGGCTATTTCTTCTGTAATCTCTTTTCCCCAATATGAATGATAAATATTAAATGTACATTTGTCATTCATGTTTTTGAAGTAATTACAGGAATATCCTAAACTACCTTTCATTATGTGTCCTTTTTGGCAAATAGGGCATAAGCCTAAATCTTTGATTGTATCATTATCCATTTAATATCCTCCTTTACTAATCCATTTAATGCCGTTTAAAATATTATCTACTTTTTGTTTCCCACTATTTACATATTTAAATTGTCCGGGTACAAGTGTTTTTAGTACTCCAGCTCTTTTAGCGGATTTCATTTGTCGGCATACAGCGTATGCAAGTCCTCGCATTCGTCTAAGTTCATTGACCACATGAATACATAAATCTATCCTTTGCTTATTATCCATAAGATTTTTTTCACCGCCTTGCAATGCTATATTGTTTATGTATATCATTAAATCTACACTTCGACTGATAAGTTCATACTCTGTTTTTGCAATTATGGTTAATAATTTGGGGTCTCCAACTGCATATTTAGCTGCTTCGGATTGATACTTAGCTATGTCTCTAGCTAAGGTTGAAGCATAAATAATATCCTTTCCATTTTTCACAACTGCATTAACTGTAGAAAGATAGTTGTATGTCTTTTCCTGTAAGGATTGAATTTGACTCATTTTTTGTTGAATTAAAATTTGAAAGTTACGGATTTTTGTTTCCTCACTTTGTATATCTTTCAGTACACCTTGTTGCGCCTGATGGGAATAAACCAATGTTCCAATCATTGCCGGGTCAATGACAATAGATTGTGCTAGTCCTTTTATGTTGCCCAACAGTAACATTAGGGAAAAAAATAAAAGCACTCTTTTCATATCATTATCTGTTTGTAAATTCATATATTCCTTTTTTCTTTTTTTGTTCTTCTACTCTATTTCTGATAGTTTGAATTATATCACTATTAGCTTTAAGACCATTCATCAGTAGTTCTGGTGTTGATTTATCGCCAGAATAAATGTAGATATTGGTGTTGTTTATTAAAGACTGGATAAAACTTTGCTTTTCTTCGTAATCATATACCCGATATAATTCTATGTAGTTAATCCTTTTTGAAAGTACTCCTTGATATATTTTTATTTGCTCTCTAGTTATAATCCATTTTGTACAAAGTAACATTGAAATATATCTGTAGAAAATTATAAATATCAACAATACTAATATCGTTCCACTGATAAATTTTAATAATTCATGTTCTCTTATATATTTACTAAAAATGAACACGAAAATCGCTAATGTAATTAAAAGGAAATTCTTCATTAACCAATATCGGAATTTAGGCTTTAATATAATATCATCAGAAGCTATGTTTGTTCCATCATTCATAACTTAATACTTTTTTTTTGTTCATGTTGTTTCATTAGAATTTCATTGAAATCTTTTGCTTTTTCTGCTTTATGAGAAATCATAGGAGCTATTATTTTGCTTTTTTCCCTAAAACTTTCTAGTGAAACGTCATTTTTGTTAATAGTGAATTCTCTACCCTTAGTTTTAAACAGCACATCATCTTTATTTTCTTTTATTGTCACTTCTGTATTACTAATGATTCCAGACACTTTAATGTCATACAAATTACCGTTTAAATCATTATCAAAACAGGTATGTACTTTAGCTTGTGGGTATCGCAATAAAGTGTTTTTTATTTGATTAACTGAAATGTACCCTCCTACACTACAAAAAACACTTTCTTCTAATTTGATTTTGTTAGCATTGAGCTGATAGAAGCTCATAGCATCTAAAGCGGATTCTGCAAAGTATATATGTTTTGCCATTTGGGGGTGTGGGCAAAAATCAGCAATCCAAAGCGAGTTACTTTTATCTCCTCCGGCAGCCATTCCTTTGAATCCATAGTTTCTTAATTCGTAATTTGTTACTTTGTTGTCTTTATCTTTTGGATTAATATAGGGAAAACCTATATTATAATAATTGCCGTTTCCTTGTAAGTCTTTAACCCTTGTGATAAATGGTAGAAACTTTTCTACGACTTGATGATTTATATTTCTTTCATTTGTGAGAAATCTTAAATCAGCGAGTGTAGTAGGAAATTCTTTATATCTATCTCTGTCAAAAGATTTGTTTTCTGCTTTTACAACTTTGAATGCTTCATATTTAGGACTATAAGGCTCATTTGCGTAATGTCCTAAAATCATATTGATTCGCACAAATGTATTTTGATGTTGGAATTGTGGAAAGTCGTTAATATGATTTTTGATGAACTGAATTAAATCTCCACCTTTATAATTCCTATCATAGTAGTGTTCTTGTACACTATGAGGATTCTTGATGATGATTTCATCCAACTTGTTACCTGTTCCGTCTGTCAGTTTAAAAACAGGCGAAACCTTTCCTTTGCTAATGTCTTGTTTATATCCTAAATCTTCAAGTATTTGAATGATGGATATTTTAGCCTTATAATCGTCAAATGTTAGCATAATATTATAGTTTCATTGTTGGAGTATCATTATTTTTTCCGTAGGTTCTACCATATCCAAGATAGATGCTTCTTGCTTCGCTGTTGCTTTAATAGAACTATCTATTTTATCCATTTGGGTAGATATTTGTTCTCCGACAGTTTGTTTAGTAGCTTCCCTAGAGTTGGAATATGTTTTTTCTACTTCCTTGTAAGAAGCATAATCTTTAGAAAGTTTATGTTTCTCTAAAAAGGCAGCCATTTCGGTGGGTTTATCTTTAAAAATTTCATCAATCCCTTTAGCTCCTTTTTGGGCTACAAACTCTAATCTTTCTTTATCAGATATATATCTTTCTTTCCCTATTGTTTGTTCTTTCTTTTCAGTCGCTTTAATTTCTATAGTATTTGCATCTTTGATTGATAATCCATTTCTGGCATTCAAATCTAGTTTTACTTTTGCAGCTTTGTTTAGTTCCTCGTTTACAATGGTAATTTCTTTTCCATTTTTGAGATTTTCTTGCTGCATAGGAGTAAGCTCTATTCCTCCAAGTTTTTGGGGAATATGAATGTCTTTTGCTTTTATTGATACTATCTCATTAGTATCTTTGTCACGTTGGTGCAATGTTCTTTCTCCTTTTGAATTAGTCTTTACTACGACATTATCAGCTTTTAGGGCTTTTATTTCATCCTTAGTAAAGGATAAATCATTTTTTATTTCTTGTCGTTTAGGAATGAGCAAGATAGCAATCCCAGCGATTGGGTAAACTACTGTAATAGCTGCGATTGCTAGTTTTCTAGCATTGATACCATCAATTTTGATGCGTTTACCTTCTTCTTTGAAATCAATTTCGTTGGCTTTTAATTTAGATTTATTTTCAGGTGTATTCTCGGCTGTTATATATTTAAGAGTTGTTGCTTTCCCTTCAAAATGGAGTTTTCCATTTTCTGTTTTATAAGACACTTTTTCATTGTCTAGAAGTGTTCTATTACCGGGAGTATCTTCAATGGAAAAATTTAGCATACCTGTTTTTTTCCCATTTTTGATGTTTGCAACATCTTCGGGGCTTAAATTTTCCGGTTTAACTCCTACTTCATTAAACTTGTTCCAGTCTATATCAACATATGAACCTTTACCATCTAGGGTTTGGTTTTGTTCATAAGCATATCGATAAAGGTCTTCTCCTTTATATGCAATTTTATTTTCAAGGTCAATGACTGTAAATCCGTCTTTATATCCTTCATTCTTGTTAGTACCTTGTTTTATATCATCCCATTTTATAATTGCAACATTGTGGTTTTCTCGTAAATATTGGCTATATTCTTGGAAATTATTGCTAGCTTGTTCTTTATCAAAGAAACTGATTATTCTTTCTTTAGATTGCTCTAATAAAGATTCTCTATTATCTCCTAAATTGCCAAGTTTAAGTGTATTCAGTGGATAAGTATATGTTTCATTACCTTTGGAAAAGGTAATATCACCATTCCGATATTCTTCTGAATATCCAAGAATTGCTGCTATTGCTCGGAATTGTCCGGCATTTTCATAACTATATTGCAAAGCTTCAAATTTTTTCTTTTCTTCCATTTTATAATTTGAATTTATGTTCTACTTTAGATTGCGATTCATTTCCAAGTGCTGTTTTTTGTCCTTTCATGTATTCTATATATTCATTTCTGTTTTTATCAGTATGAATAGTTCCTATAATTTGTGGGTTATGCCGGTCATAAGCTATTTTCTGTTGCTGCTCGAAGTCTAGGAATTTTATTCCTCTTGGATTATTTAAATCTAATCTTATGGCAATTTTTTCTTTGTCAACATTCAAAATTAATTCCTTACCTGATTTTAGAGTTTCCTTTTGTTGCTTATCCAGCTCAACACCTTTTATGTTTGAAGGTATTGAAATACTTTTGATTTTTGTTTTAAGCAATTCGTTTGTTTCAGGGTCTAATTGTACGAGATATTTTTCATTGTTAATAGTTTTTGTTATTATCTCGTTATCTTGAAGTCGTTCTAACTCCTTTGGTTTAAGGTTTATATCATTCATTATTTCTGGTCTGACTGGATGAATTTTAACGCCAGCATTGTTGCTGTCTTTCCAGTACAAACTTATTTTTCCTTTCATACTTATTTCTTCTCCATTGTTATCGTGAAAAGAAAGGTCTAGTAAACAGGTTCTCTTTCCAGATAATAGAGCTGTGATATTTGCCTTATCCAAAGACCATATCTGTTTTTTTGATATTCCTATTAGTTCTAATTCTTTATATGGAATATCATTTTCATTAAAAATAGCTTGTTTTTTATCCATGTAATGTATATTTTTGTCCAAAAGTAATAAAAATATCAATATGAAGAATAAATTTATCGTATTTTTTGCTTGTTCATTGTTTTTTTCAGTGAATGGCTACTGTCAGTTTAATACGGTATTACAGAAAAAGGATATTCCTAAAGCGGAACCTGTATTAGCAACGACAGAAAATAAGTTGATAGAAGAAAAAGAAAAGGCTGTTGTCGTCAATGATGCTTTGACTACAGAACGGCTTGCATACTGGAAGCAAAGAAGGTATTTATCTTTGCCCATTGATTCAATGGTGATAACTTCCCATTATGGTAAAAGAAAAGACCCATTTACTGGAAAAATAGCAAATCATAGAGGGATAGACCTTAAAGGCAACAACGACTATGTTTATTCGATAATGCCGGGAATGGTTGTAAAAACAGGAAAAAATAAAGGGTTGGGCAATTATGTAGAAGTGCGTCATGGTGATTTTACTTCTATCTATGGGCATTTATACAGTGTGCTTGTAAATGCGAAACAAGCTGTTGAAGCTGGGCAACCAATAGGCATTAGTGGAAGTACCGGGCGCAGCACAGGAGAACACTTACATTTTCAAATGGAATACAAAGATAAGACTATAGACCCTAAGCCAATTCTTGATTATATTAATGAGGTAATCAGAACCGTTAAAGGACAAATTTCACAGCAAATAGATAATGAGTTAAGACGCAAATAAATAGAAAGAGAGGATTGGAAAAACCAGTCCTCTCTTTTTATTTGAATCAGAAAAAACCTTTTTTTAATCCTTTTTCTTGTCTTTGAACTTTTTCTAATGAAGATTGAAGTTGTGACAGAGCTTCTTTCATTCCTTTTTTTACTTCAGGATTCGTGACGGATTCAATAAGTTCTTTTCCTGTTTGAATGTTAGTCTTAAGTATTTCTTTATTCTTCATCTGTTTTGCACGACTTTCATCTATAAAAATAGATGGCATACTTTTACAACTCCATTCACCATTCACTAGGTTAAAATCTTTAATTCTTTCTTTCGCTAAGTAGGTGTGGATAGAAATCTTATCTACAGCCTTATCACTGTATAATTGATTTGCAGATTTCATTAGTCCATTTACGGCTTTGTTATGTGAATCAATATCGGCTAATCGTCCTTGTCCTTTACTTAGTACTTCTTCTTGATACCTGTTGTAAAGTCCTAGTTGGGTAAACTCCTTGGGGGCTGCAATAATATATGCTTCAACTCTAAATCCTGCATCTTTAAATTTTTGTGCTGTCTTTAAAGGTACATCTGGATTTCTCATAGTTCCTTCTATAATAATATTGCATTTCCGTTTAATGGCTTCTTCTATTAGTTTTTCTGTAAAAACGCTAGAAAAAATCTGGGTTTCAATGGGGTATTTAATAGGGTCTTTTATTAGTTCCTTATTGGGGTGAAACTGTCTGTAAAGGTCACCATTAACAGTGAGAAAATCTAAGTTAGGATGGTCTTTCTTTGCAACATTTATAAGAGTGCTTTTTCCGCAAGCTGGTTGTCCACCTAAGATTATAGCAATAGGCTTTTGTGATGATATATTGATGTCCTCAAATAAGCCATCTTTTTTTTGTTCAAAGATGGCTTCTACTTCATAGCGTTGCATAATATGCTTTCAATTTAGGTGCGTAATAGTTTTGTATCTTATCCATGACTGATAAGCGCACATTTTCAGAAACTTCAAACTGCAACAATCCATTTGCTATTTTTTCTTCTGTGTTGAGAACAGAAAGTTCTTTTTTCAGTATTTTTTTTCTGTTTTCATCCTTCTCTTCTGATATTTCATCTATTTTCATCATGCGGAGTGTCCCGATAATGTCGAGCGCAACATCCAAGCTCATTTCTTTATTCATAAATCTGTATTTACTTTTATTTTCCCTAAAGTTTTTTGCTCAATCTGAACCCTTACAAGTTCTTTATGTGCTTTTTCGTACCGTTCACGCAGAGCCTTGTTTTCTTCCCGAAGCTGTTGCAACTCCTTTTCTAAAAAATCGGCTCTTACTTTTTCTTCGGTAGCTTTGGCGATGATATCCGGTGTTGGTAGTTGTGCCTGTTTTTGCGAGATTATAAATTCGCTCATCAGCTTACAAAGTGCATCCACTTGGTTACGCTCTCTTTCTACTTCAGCCGGAACAGGCAGAAAGGGGGTTACTTCAGTATCGTAAATATCGAAATCGTTCTTTTGCAAGAAATTCCATGCCTTTTCCACCCATTCCCCGACAGGTTGTCCCGCTTTACGGCAATATATTTTTATATCTTCAAGCACGTTTTTAGGTACTCTAATGGTGCTTGTTTGTATATCGCTCATGTATCTATTTGTTAATTAGTTATATGCAAAAATATAAAGAATATATTTAGCTTTCTACAAAATCTACAAAAAATATATTTATCTCTTTTTGTCAATATCAAAGCGTAGAGCATTGATGTTGCTTTCGGTAGTCCATACGGCTATTTTTCGCCCGTCAATTTCAACGGTAACACGAATATAATCGTTTCCTTGTGGTTGTTCCTTTTCCTGTGAAACTTCCACTACTTTAACTTTTAATTCTTCCATGTCTATTTTATTTTTTTGTCCTTTAGTTTTCCTTTTAGGGTACTTATTACATATCCTTGTGGGTTCTTCTTTCCTCTAACTTTCCCGATAAGTAAGGACAGTTCATACACAAGGTCTAACTCCTTTTTAGCTGACAATATTAAGTCATAGTTGTTTTTTATTTGCCTATCAGAGAACCCTAACTTTGCAAGGTATTCCCTATCCACCTTATCCAAGAACGCAGATAAATTAACTTTTTGGGATAATAGGTCTTTTCGTTCTACATGTTCATCCCTGTTGCGTGGAATTGCAATAGGATAGAACATGATTTTATAGAATTTCTTTCCGTCTTTCATGTCCGGTTCTTTGTATCTGTATTCAAATGAAAATGGGCTTTTTTCGTCTAATTCCCTTTTTGCAGGTTCAATGACACGTTTTATGAAATCGGGTGTACGTGGGTATTTGTCTGTAAGTTGAAACATTTCTTTCAGCTTAGTGAAAGTAAAGGTTAAAGGTGTTGTTTGCCCACTCATTAGCTCATAGAAGCGTACAGCATAGACAGATGAAAAGGATAGAGCCGTTTCTAACTCAAACTTTCTGTAACCTTTGGTAAAGTTAAGGAAGCACTCTACAATCTTCTCGTTTAGCTCAAAAATAACCTTTTCTCGTTTCCGAATTTGCGGTCTTTCTATAATGCGTATAATTTCCCATAGGTCTGAATCTTCATATTCAAATTTCTTATCATTGAGAGAACGCAAAGCGTCTTTTATACGTTTGTAGTTCGTTTGATTATCTGGAACAAAGTAGCTTATAGGAAACTCTAGGATATAGCCGCCAAATAAATCTCTATCTATTTTTCCCTTTAGTTCTTTGCCCTCTAACAAGTATTGCCATGTTTCAACCAAGCGCAAGAGAATGCGCTTTTCATCCGCAGAAAAGTCATATTTTGCGGTAGTCATAATATACGACTGAATAACGTCTTTATTGTTTATATTCATTTAATTACGTTTTAAAAACGACAACTTGCATAGTTGTTTCGCAGCAAATATACATATAAAAACGACATACAGAAAACAAAGTCTATTTTATTTTAGAAAACTATGCAAAAAGTCGTCTTTGAAACCCTTAAAAACTATGCAAAAAGTCGTCTTTAACTATGCAAAAAGTCGTCTTTTGAAAAATAAAATGAATATAATCGATTGATTTATAATAAGATATAACGTGCTTTTAAAAAGTGATAAGCATAAACAAGTTATGCTATTTAACACAAAGTATTGATTTTAGAATATAAGTAGTTGAATATCAAAACAATAGGGGAAACAGAACGACTTTTTGCATAATGGAAAAGCAAAGCAAGAAGCCAAGCGCAGCGGGGAAAAGGAAGAAATTTCCCCGCGTGTTAAAAAATGTATATTTATGGGTAATTTGTATTTTTTTGATTTTGGTAGTTTAGGCACTTCTTGCTATAACCATTTGTTATACAGACTGTTTGCAATACTCTTCCAATTCTTTACAAATGTATTCTTTCAATGTTATCCCCTCTTTCTTTGCTTGTCTTTCAAAGATACATATTCCCCATTTACTTAGCTGTTTGTGTCTGTTAAATTATGCGCAGTCGGAACTATTCCTATTAGCCCGCCATACATCCGACTGCATAACCCCCGCCCCCTTGTGCATTGGCGCAGCTCACGCCCGCCCGCACCGCAGGGAGGGGTATTCCGTCGGCTGCTTAGGCAGTCGAATAGGAATAGCAAGAGGAAACGCCACAGAGTTGCGTTTTTTCCTCTTGCCCTACGGGATTACGGCTGAAAATCAGCCGTTTATAAAAAATCGAATGATTTTATATATAGTATTGATATATTGTAATAAATAACTACTTTTGTATCAGTACTTAATGATATATAAACCGTTATAATATGGAAGAAAAAAGACCTAATACTCCCCGCAATTCTACTGTTGCCGTTTCTCCCGAAATCGGTAAGAAATTAGAGCGTTTTTGTGCTTCATGTGGTATCACGAAGAAAGATTTTATTTCCCTTTCGTTAGACTATTTTCAACGGTACGGGATAAATCCGGCTAAGCATGAAAGCCCCGCCAAAGAAATGGAAAAACTAATCAAGAAGAACGACCAAGTAATCGGGTTTATCCGTAAGCAGGAGCAGGACATTTTGCGCCCCATGCTTGAAGCCATAACAACCACCGAAGAAAGAATAAAGGCTAATATCGGGAGTTTGGCTACTTCTGATAAGTTAATAGAATTTATACAAGCCGTAGACAGCAATTCCAATATACAGGTAGATACGAGAGATAAATTAGCAGAAACAATCTCCAAACAGAACAAGGAAGTAAAACAAGCGATTTTAACTCTTGCACGCTATTTGGACGAAAAGGGAAAAGCGGGTTTAATTGATAGACTTTTTGGGTGATGATAGTAAAAGTACAGGGAGGCGGTAAAGTTTACGCCAACACCGGCAGCTGCTCTGATGTTGTTTCCTATTTGCAGCATGAAGATGCAGAACGGCTGCAAGCAGGGCTAACGCCTGAACCGTTCTTTAATCAGGAACAGGACAGGATAAGCCCCAAAGAAGTAACCAACAAGATAGACAACAACCGAAAGGGCTTGAAAGCCAAAGAAGCAAAGTTCTATGTTATCACTGTTGCGCCGTCACGTGCGGAACTCCGTGAAATGGGAGCCACGAAAGAGGAACAGGCAGCAGCCATGAAAGAGTATATCCGTACCGAAGTCATGCCGAAATATGCGGAGGGGTTTAATAAAGGGCTGAAAGCTGATGATTTGGAGTTTTACGGTAAAATCCATTTTGAACGGCACGAAAAAGACGGAGAAGATTTGCATGCCCATATTATCGTAAGCCATAAGACCAAGAATAACGGTAAATCAATCAGCCCCATGACAAACCACACAGGGAAAAAGAATACAGGTGCAGCACAAGGGGGATTTAACCGCAAAGAGTGGTATTCTTCATGTGAAAAGGCTTTTGATAAACATTTTAAAAATGAACGTGATATAAAGGAAAGTTTTGAATACAAGAACGCCATGAAGAACGGCACACCAAAAGAAATGCAGGAACAGATAAACAGAGCTATTCAGCAGGAACGGCAGAGGGAGCAACAGATACGACAGCAACAGGAACAGAGGGTAACACAAGCTGTCAAGACAGAAAAAAAGGAAAATAAAGTAAAACCAAAATTATAAAATCATGAAAGAGGGACAATTAAAAAGTAGCAACCGTAGCGGTTGTTTGATGTATTTGGCATTGATTTACGCTTTCCCCATGCTTGCAGCTTTGGCGGTTTTGCCTTTGGGTGTGGTGTATTTGTGTTTTCGTGCCGGAGAAATCGGAAACGGTTTGTTTGTGCTTGCGGTGGAAGCTGGAGCAGTCTATTTGTTTATCAAATACAAACGTAAGGGAAAAAAAGAGGAAGCCCCCAAGAACCCGAATACGGCAGTTTTGCGGACAGAAGCCGGAGGGGTGCAGTTGGGAAACCCATTTAGAGGGGTTTTTGTATTAGGAGCAGCCGGAAGCGGGAAAAGTGAAAGTATTGCAGTGCCTTTGCTTTCCGAGTTTGTCCGCATGGGGTTTGCGGGTGTGGTATATGATTTCAAATTTCCGACATTGGCAAAAGATGTACAATCCTTTGTAAACGCCAAAGGAAGCGTTTTAAGACACTTTTATTTGGATTTCAATAATCCGGCTGCATCTTACAGGGTAAACCCTTTAAATCCACGATATTTGCCTAATACGTCTTATGCACGTGAGTACGCACAGGCAATAATAAGCAATCTAATGAAAGAGAGTATCAAGAAGCCGGACTTTTGGACGAGAAGCGCAACCGACCTCTTGACCGCCTGTATTTGGTATCTGAAAGAGGAACGCCCCGATATTTGCGATTTACCGCACGTTTTAGCCATGATAACGAGTAATGATACCGCACTACTTAAAACTTTGCAGAAGAACGTACAAACGGCACAAATGACCGTTAGTATTTACAATGCAATGGAGAGGGGGGCAGACAGCCAAGTAAGCGGGGTTATTGGCACATTACAAGGAGCAATAGCACAGATAAACACTCCCGAACTTATGTTCTTGTTTTCGGGTGATGATTTCTCGCTCGATGTGAACGACCCGCAAAACCCTATTATTTTGACAGTCGGAAGCTACCCGACATTAACACAGACTTTTGCCCCATTGTGCTCTTTAGTGATAACGGTTGCTACCAAGCTGATGAACCAGCCGGATAAACATCCGTCTTTTGTCCTTTTGGATGAAGCACCGACCGTATTTATACCGAATATCGAAGTTTTGCCGAATACAGGCAGGAGCAACAAGATAGCAACGGTTATAATGTGCCAGGATATTGCACAGTTAGAGGACGGTTACGGTAGGGAAAAAGCCGATGTTTTGTTTGCTTCCTGCAATTCCCATTTCTATGGCAGGGTAGCAAGCAGCAAAACGGCTGAAATCCTTTCTAAACAATTCGGAAAAGCCGATAAGGTATATATAACATCCAACGAGGGGCGCAATACAAGGAAGTTTGGAAAAACTTTGGGGAGGTCTGAAACAATACAGGAACGTGATGTTATCAAGCCGTCAGAATTTTTAAACTTGCAAGTTGGAGAGTTTGCAGGGTTGGCAGTTGAAAGCAATAAGCCCACATTCAGAACCCGATTTAAACAGGCACAAAGACCGCAGCCCGCAGAATTGAAGAAGCCCGACTTTTCCGGCTCTGTGAGCGATTATTACAAGCGGGTGAGATATGATATAAATAAAATGCTTGAAATTGGAGGAACTGCCGGAGAGTACGACAGGGACACTATGAAGCTGAACGAAACAAAGAGAAATTTCTTTGGGGTTGAGTATTGAAAACCTTTATCATTTTGATAGTCGCTTTGGTCTGAATGGGGGAAGAACCGCCCCCCCATCAGCCAAGTACTGAATACCCTTTTGTAACACCCGACAATACTATTTTTGTGGTTTATGTGCGATATTACTATTTTTTTGCTTTTTCTTGTTCTCTAAATTTACTAATAATTTCTCTCATCTTTTCTTGCTCGCTCGTTTTAGTACATGATTTAAGTTCTTTAATTTCTTGTAATTCGTTGTATAAAGGTATTGCAAAGAATGAATTACTATCTTTTTCAAAGCGTTCTATGATACAAGGAATGATTTTTTCCCCATTGATACAAGCTCTTTGAATTGTGGTAATGTTGTGTATGTTTGAGTACTTGAATTATATTTTGTTTTTGGATTAGAGGAAATTTCTTTTTCCCACGCATAAAATAGACTATCAAATTGGGCAATATCTTTATCTGTTAAAGCACTATCTTCCTTATTTGGTTTACTGATACAACTAAATAAAAGCAGTGTGTTAAGCATTCCAAATATAATAAACAGTTCTTTTATTTTCATGTTGTTTTAAATTTAAAAGTTTCTCTACTTCATAGCGTTGCATAGTATGCTTTCAATTTGGGTGCGTAATAGTTTTGTATCTTATCCATGACCGATAAGCGTACATTTTCAGAAACTTCAAACTGCAAGAGTCCATTTGCTATTTTTTCTTCTGTGGTAAGCATATCCAATTCTTTGTATAATTGGGCGTGTTTAGCTTTATCTGTTTCTGCTGTAATTTCTTTCATTTTCATCATGCGGAGCGTCCCGATAATATCAAGGGCAACATCCAAACTCATTTCTTTATTCATGGTTCATTATAGTTTTATGATTTATACTTCAATAGATTCTGTGAATTTTAATAATGGAATAACTTTCACTGTATGAAATGAAAGTTGGTTAAAAAGCTTATGGGTCTTTAGCATTTCAATCGCTGCATCAGCCGTAATAACACCTTGTTCATAAAGCCGGATTGTTGCATATAACTGGTCATTGGCAACGGGTCCCATTATTAAATCATAGCTGTTTTTTCCTTTTCCTCTGCGGTTATTAACTACAAACTCCAGCCACTCTTTTGTAGCCCCATCAAATCGAAGGACTGAAAACTCTCTATCAAGAATATTATCGGGGACTTCATAAACTGAAACGACAGCTTTTTTACCATGTTCCCGATTCCTTTTGAGTATTGCCCACTTCTTAGCCTGTTCAAAATTAGTTGTCGTATAAAATCCTTTTCCAAAGTCAGTAGCTTTACGACCTTTCTGTATATTAGGGGATTTGACGGTAACTGTTGAGCCGTGATATAGTTTCATGCCTTTTTATTGATATAAGTTATTATAGTATCTAATATATACTCTGTATCTTGTGTGTGCAGCATTTCAAAATTTTCATATAGAAATTCAAAAACGCCATGATTGGAAAACAGCAAAAGAGTTTCTTTAGCACTTATATTTTTAGTTTCCCTGTAATTTTCAGCACAAAATATTTGAAAAAGCAATATCTTTGGATTGTCCTTTTGTACTCTCTTCTGTTCTGTTTTCTCTTTTTCTAATGCTTCATAAAGTGATAATGTACTTGAATACCACAATTTTGTATTCTCGTCCAATAATGCCTTGTACAAATTGGAAGAATATATATAGTATAACGCATCTTCTAAAGGTAGCGTTTTTCTTTTCATGACTGTATCAACCAATTCTCTCATAACAAATGGGAGCATAGCCGAACCAAGTTCATTTTGATATGTTTGATTAGTTTCCATAACTATTTATTTTCTAATTTTATATAGCTATCTTGCTGATGTATTTAGCAAAGATAGAGAAAAAAATATCATAGACCTATTGTATTGATTAGTTTGTAAATAGGTTCTTTGTATTCTTTAGATTTTTAATTTGTATAACATACTTATTGATTCCTAGCTCATTAAAGATTTCTGCGTACATTTTTATTATGGATTTTCTGTAGTAGATGGTTAATCCTAGTATTGCAATGCAAATAAAAATCAAATAGACTAGTTCACTATACGCATAGATTGCTAATACAAGAACCCCACCAATAGCCCATAAAAGGCTACTTAAAAGAAATCTTAAGATATTCATAATTTTGTTTGCTGTTCTTTATACTGGCAGCCAAACCAGCTTTAAAGGTTTGTTTATCTCTTTATTTTCAATACTCAAAGATAGTAATTTTCTATAAATGTCGCAAATAATAGGACAATTATTTTTGT
>ENA-OQDE01000396-OQDE01000396.1-human-gut-metagenome-genome-assembly--contig:-NODE-396-length-26913-cov-7.738259_pt1 | contig 26913 bp, 20 predicted proteins | sample MGYA00242768_ERZ504595 | MGnify/ENA primary metagenome ERZ504595 (study PRJEB26092, sample SAMD00036307) | human gut metagenome | host: Homo sapiens | study: EMG produced TPA metagenomics assembly of... | reverse complement strand
ATGTAATAATATATTATAGAGTAAGTTCAAATGAACAAACATTAGGAGCCAGCTTAGACGTACAAGAAGAACGTCTACGGAAGTATTGTAACCAAATGGGATATAATATCATTGACAATATCCCATACAGAGAGGATGAGAGTGCTAAAACATTTGAAAAGCGTCCTGTCATACAAGGAATAATGAATTATAATACGTAAAAACAAAAGTAGAGTAAACAAATTACTATTCTTGCAGTGGGATAGATATTCACGAGACATTATCAGTGCCAGTGAGAACCTAAAAGAATTACTTAAATCGGGAGTTGAACCAAATGCAATTGAAGCACCTTTAGACTTCAATTCAGACACCTGGCCCCTATTATTGGAATACAGGCACAATGCGACAACATCAAAAGGTCAAAAGACACAATGGACGGTATTCATGGAACATTGGCAAAAGGAAAATGTGCTAATAAAACACCAAGAAGGATATAAGAATGTACGTATTAGCAAACATGAAACCCATGTAGAAATAGATACCAATACAGCACCATTTATACAAGCCATGTTTAAAGAAGTGGCTAAAGATATTGAAACACCTTGCTATATCCGTAGGAAATTTGCAAGAAAAGGATATAATATACCTGAAAGTTCATTTCTTGAAATGTTAGCGTAATAAATTCTAACATTGGCAAAATACGTGTGCCAGCATACAAAGGAGAACCCGAATATTATGTAAACGGTGAACATGAAGCAATTATAGACGAAGAAACATTCTATAAAGTTCAAGAGATTTTGGACGGTAAAAGAAAGAAAACACCCAAACTATCCAAAGCCATAAATCTCGATTTGTATTTGCGGAAGTTTTTAATCTGCCCGTATGTGGTTGTGCCTTAACTGGTGCGACAAGTTCGGGCAATGGCGGCAAATACACCTATTACTTTTGTTGTAACAATCAAAAACATATAAGGGTGAGATCAGAAAACGTAAATGAAGAGTTCGCTCGATACACAGCCCCAATTAAAGCCCAATAAAACGGTATTGGACTTGTATAACAAAATTCTAAAGGAATTTGCAAAGTGAACGCAAAGGAGAAGTAAAAAAGAAGTAGCAGCACTGCAAAATGAACTTTCTACCGTCCAAAAACGCATCAACAGCATTGAGGATAAATACCTGGACGGAGATTTAACCAAAGAAGAATATAACAGAATGTTGGAGAGATACACCAAAGAAGCCTCAACCATACAACAACAAGTTGAAATGCGTGAGAACCCTAACCGCAGTAATATCGAACCAAAACTAAACTACTCTATCAATCTGATAAACAATATAGATAGCTATATAAGAAATGCGTCTGTAGGGGTGAAGATTAAGCTAATAAGTTCGATGTTTCGGGTCAACGTAAAAACCTGAGGGATTCATAGATTAAGCATAAATTTTAGTCAGTCTGAATAGAAAGAAAGTCCTGTCCTTTACTCCTCTGAACTGTGTTCTGAAGTCCTTGATTTTGGCATTGAACGATTCGGAAGCTGCGTTGGTGGAACGCCTGTCGAAAAAGTTGACGATTTCCAGATAATGTGTCTGTATGGAACGTATCACCCTTCCGAACGCAAGAAAGCCGGACTTTTCAACTTCGTCATACCATCTGGCAAGTCTTGTCAGAGCGGTGTCCTTGTGCTTGCACTGGTGATATATCAACCCGAGCCTCATGGAAAGATAGTATGCCTTCTTCAGGTCGGGATATTCCCTGAAGAGGATACCGGCACGTATGCGTTGGGATTCAGTCCATAATGACTTTTTTTTTATACAGCAGATAGATACTGCGGGCGAGCAATTGCTTGCGCGAATCCCCGTTCTCAAAGGTCGGGGCATGGTATATCTTCCCGCACGCCTTTGCGTATGCATCTGTATTGATTCCTTGTCCAAAGCCTCCCAGCGTGCCTTCACGCGCATTTCCTGTAAAGCTTCAAAAGCCAGCTTCTGCACATGGAAACGGTCAGTAACACGGCGTGCCGCAGGAAAGCAGACACGGGCGATCTGTTCCATATTAGGAGCCATATCCATAGTGATTTCCCTTACCTGAAACCGTCTGCGCCGGGAGAGACGGAGCAATACGGAGGTGACACTCCTTACATCTGTACCTTTTACAATGGCGATGATGCTGCCTGAACGGCCTGTCTTTTCCTTGTTTATGAGGATAGTATAGAGCTCACCACGCGAAAGGCAGACTTCATCTATACCCACATAGGCCCCTATATTCTTCTCAAAGAGAAGCCAGTCCCCGGCATGAGGAAGAGACTCCCATTTCAGATAACCGCTCAAGTGGTTGCGGTATTGACGTTCAAGAAGCTCACCGTCCACACCGAACAGGTTCCCAGCAGCTTACAACTGACAGGAAGCGTATCAATATAATTCTTTTAAAAAAGACGCAACTCATGCGTCATACGGCTGCCTTCCGCTACCAGTTTCCAGTTACGGCTTACGTAACGCCCCTCGTCTTTCAAAATCCACGGCGCCGGCGGATATTCAGGAAAAGATTCTTGCCACGGATGGGGAAGTCCCGGACTACTACAGGGTCGTAGAAGCCTTTGCTTTCCACTTTGACAGTCGAATATTCACCGGGAAGCTCATTTTTCTCTTCCAGGTAAATCACGATTTCACTACTGCTTTCCTTTACCCCAAATCGGTCATTAGAAAAAGTTTCTTGTCATTTTCTAATGACCGCCATTAGAAAAACAGCTTTGTATATGCTTGATTTATAAATATTTACTAACTTTACCACGAAAAAAAGAATATACTCCGATGCGAAACTGTGACATAAAGTTTGTAAATAAGGAAATAACACCTTTTGGTGGTCTTTCCCTGTTCTTCAAAATGCTTGAGAAATGCCATTTTGAAGAGCATGTTATGCAAAGTGGTGTACCTCTTCAAGGTTCCAACCGTGGTTACAAACCGATCCAGCTGATATTGGGATTGTTTGCAGGTGTGTGGTGTGGCGCAAGTTGCTTTGGCCATCTTGACGTGGTTCGTTATGACGCTGCACTATGTGACCTATTAGGATGGGAACGTGGAGCAGACCATCGTGCATACCAGCGCTATCTCAATAAATTCTCTCAAGCTGTCAACCAGCGTGTTTTCGGAAATTTGTTCCGTTGGTTTTTCTCCGAGTTGAAGTTCGACAACTACACTTTAGACTTCGATTCAACAGTGATGGTCCGTGAGGGAAGTCAGGAAGGAGCAGCCAAAGGATACAACCCAAAACGTCCTGGACGACTCTCGCATCATCCTCTCCTTGCATTCGTTTCCGATGTAAGGATGATAGCAAATTACTGGCTACGTCCAGGCAACACATCCGCAAGTACCAATTATCTGTCGTTTCTTGAGGACACGCTCTCAAAACTTGAGGGCAAACGTGTCGGGCTGGTCCGCATGGATAGCGGTTTCTTTGCGAAGGAAATACTTGACTATCTGGAAATGAAAGGGTTACACTATATCATTGCCTGCCGTTTCAACAATCGTATAAAGTACAGTCTCACCCATGAACGCAAATGGATAGAGCTAACAGACGGATTGGAAATATCCGAAACCATCTATCAGGCAAACGGTTGGGAGAAGCCTAGACGCATTGTGATGGTCAGGCAAGAAATAGACAAGCGCCCCAAAGCTGCAGGAAAGCAAATCAAGCAACTGGAGCTTTTTGAGGATGAGCAGGATTTCGGAAAATACCGATACAGCTGCTTTGTAACAGACCTTGACCTGCCGGCCAAGATTGTATATGACTCATATCGCGGAAGAGCGGATTCTGAGAATAGGATAAAAGAATTGAAGAATGATTTCTCTATCGATGACTTTATCACAAATAACTTCTGGGCAACAGAGGCATGTGGGAATTTCATTGTTATGGCATATAACTTCATGTCGTTGTTCAGACATGCGCTGATCAATTCCAACAAGAAGAAATTTCTGAAGACTATCCGATACGAGTTGATATCGACGCCAGCCTATCTGGGAAAAACAAAAGACAAGCACATCCTATATTTGGCTAGATCACTAAAAACACGACAATCATTCTTATCTATATGGGAAAAATTAAAGGATTTCTCTTTGCCGTACGACACAGAGAAATCCTAATGACCGATTTGGGTTTACATCGGAAATGTTGAAATAATCCAAGGTACCTTCGGGAAGAAGGAGACGGTAACCGTTAGTTTCCATAATCGCTGATGATTCGTTTGTTTCACACAAAGATAGGATTTTATCGGATATACCCTCAGGATTTTACGTTGACCCAACATTATACACAGATAGACACGGACAAAGAACTGCCTGCCGAATTGAAATCTCTAGCAAGTAACTACATTGCATCCATCTATCGGGACAAGCAGGACAATCTGTGGATATCGACAGACAAGAATCTATGGTATCTGGAACTAGGCGTAAACGGGCAAATAAAAGATTACTATAAACTGAAAAAAGATACAGAATCCCCCATCCACGCTGTTATTGACCTGCAAGAATACATCTGTGCAGGCATAGATAATCATGTATGCCGTATTGAAAAAGGAAGCAACCACTTACTGAAAACCAGCATGGTATCGGAGCTGCTGAAACCCTTCTCAGAAGACTGGAGAATTCTCTGCATGGAAACTGACGGGGAATTGTTATGGATAGGAACCAATCGCGGACTCTTCAAGTATAACCATACTCGGCAGAGTTTGAACCGGTACCGTTACTCCAATCATCGCCCCGGAATGCTAAGTCAAGCCTATATAACCGGAGTTAAACTGACTAGCAAAGGAGATGTCATCGTTTCTACTCTGAACGGACTCAATGTATACAATCGGGATACCGATACTTTTACTTATATCCGCCAAAACAATGAAATGCCTGACAAGTCGTTGAACTGTAATTTCATCAACTGCCTGCTGACCGACAATGAGAATATCTGGGTAGGGACCGAGATAGGAGGAATCAATTTATTGACTCCCAATTGTCTGCAAACGTATGTGTGGCAATATAACTATCTTCGAGAAACCTCTCTTTCCCCCAATCCGGTCAATGCCATCAGCGAAGACAAAGACGGAAATCTATGGTAGGAACAGTAGAGGGAGGACTCAACAAAAAGAGCAAAGGCAGCGATGAGTTCATTCATTATACTTTTGACCAGAACAATCCCACTTCCATCAGTAACAACTCTATCCGTGGCATTCTCATTGATTCCGAAAATCATTTATGGGCATATACTTGGGGAGTCGGAATCAATGAACTAAATCTGAACATCCCCCATAACCAAACTTTCCAACGCCATATCCGGGAAGACTCCATAGGACTGGAAGGAGATTTCCTGAGCAGCGCCTGTGAAGACACCATGAACAATGGTTTATGGTTTGGTACTACCAGAGGGCTTCATTTCTACCATAAAAAGACCAAGCGTTTCACCCGGGTCTTGTTTGACCGTTCCGACAATGAATTCGATGCGGTAGGATCCATCATTATCGACCGCAAGAAACGCCTTTGGATGGGAACATCTGAAGGAGTTTTCATTATGGATTTACACTCGTTCTCCATTTCCTCCGCACAATTCAGCTATACCTATTTAAAACATAAACTGACGGAACCCACTTCATTGCAATTAGAAAAAATAAACTGTATCATAGAAGATCATAATGGTACCATCTGGCTGGGGGCAAATGGGAACGGACTATATCAACTAGCGGAAGAAAACGGAACACAGTTCACATTTCATAACTACACCCGCAAGGACGGGTTACCCAATAATACCATTATAGGTATTGTGGAAGATAAAACGGGACATCTGTGGATGTCCACCAACCACGCATCGCCCAACTGGATACACAAACCATGACTTTCACCAATTATACAAAAGAAGACGGACTGCCCAATAATCAGTTTTATTGGAACGCATCTTATTATTCTCCCCAAAATAACCTGTTATATTTCGGTACTATAAACGGATTAGTCGCTTTCACCCCCGATATAGCCAAGACAAAAAAGCAGGATGCCAAAGTCAAACTGACCTCAATCAGTGTCGCCGGTACCATGGTCTATCCTCCAGCAGACGGAAAAACTCCCTGCGCGGTAACAAATTTACATACCATCCGTCTGCACGAAAAAGATCATGGTTTTTCCATCGAGTTTTCCACCTTAAACTATGGAAACTGTAACCGAGTGAAATATGCCTACCGCTTGAAAAATTATGAGAATGAATGGACAGAAACCCTTCCTGGCGAACATACTGCTAGATACAATTTCGTTCCCTCCGGAAAATATGTGTTCCAAGTCCGTGCCACAGACGAGAAAGGACATTGGTCCGATAAAATAACGGAAGTCAAAGTAACCATCACTCCTTATTTCTATAAATCCTGGTGGTTCTATTTATTGCTTGCCATTCTGATCACCGTAGGCAGCTATTATTTTTATCAATGGAAAATAAGTCTGTACCGTCAACAGAAAAAACAACTGGAAAAAGAAGTAGCCCAACGCACCCATGAGCTAGAGTTACAAAATAAACAACTAGAAATAATGGCACGACACGTCGAGGAGGTAACGGAAGAAAAAATTGCTTTCTTCACCAATATCACTCATGAATTCCGGACACCAGTCACTTTAATCAACGGTCCCATCCAACGCGCCCTTGACGAAAGCCATGAGCCGGAAGTAAAGAAACAGCTACAAATAGCTGAACGGAATTCCAATTATCTGCTATCACTAGTCAATGAATTAATGGACTTCAGAAAGTTAGATGCAGACAAAGTTGTATTAAATAAGACAAACGAAAACTTTATCCGCCTTATACAAAATATATTAATGCCTTTCGAAGTATTTGCCCATGAACGGAACATAAACATCATCACCTACTTCCGGCTCTGTACCCCGTTTTGGATATTTGATGTTGAATATATGCGCAAAGCCATTATTAATCTGATATCCAATGCTGTTAAATTCACTCCCGATTATGGAAAAATAAGTTTGTATGTGGCTTCCCTTACCGACAAAGACAACCATACCTGGCTGTTCATAGATATAAAAGATACAGGTAATGGTATCGTACCCGAAGATATAGAACGTATTTTCGAACGCTTCTACCAATCCAAAAAGAGCATCAAATATCCCGTTTATGGACAAAGCAGCACAGGAATCGGACTATTCTTATGTAAGAAAATCATTTCTCTGCACGGAGGCAACATCTATGCAGGAAACAATCCCAAGCAAGGAGCTTTCTTCAGAATACTATTACCTTTGGAAAAAGGTATCCCCCAAGCCAAATCAGAAAAAGAAAAATATGAGCAGAATGAACATCCACTTTCCATTCCTGCCAATGGAAACGAGAAAAAGGAAACCATCCTCATTGTTGAAGATAATGCAGATATGCGTACTTATATTTGTTCCATTCTCAAAAACAATTATCAATTAAAAGAAGCACAGAACGGTGCAGAAGTCTCTTTACTTGATTCAAAGAGAAACGATTGATTTGATTGTCAGCGACTGATGATGCCCGTCATGGACGGGAATGAATTATCCCGCCGGGTAAAAGCTAATCTGGCTACTTCCCACATCCCCTTTCTCATGCTCACTGCCCTCCGGTCTGAAGCCCAAGAAAGAATCAGCTATGAAATAGGAGTAGATGAATATCTGTGCAAACCATTTGATGAGGTTATTCTAAGATTACGTATCCGAAATATACTTGCCTTACGCCAGAAATACAAATCCATGTTCTCCACTAGTATGAATTGTGAAACATTGAATATAAACGCTAGTTCCAAAGACAACACATTTATGACATCGGCAATCAATTTAATGAAAGAACATTATGCCGACTCGGATTATAACTTAGAGCGCTTTATCCGCGATATGGGATACAGCAAAACCTTAGTCAATCAGAAATTGCAATCTTTGACAGGGCAGTCCATTGGTCAATTCATGAGAAACTACCGATTAAATGTGGCAAAAGACACTTTAACCAAAGTAGAATGTGACATTTCTGTTGCAGAAATCGCATATGCCGTAGGTTTTAACGACCCTAAATATTTCACAAAATGCTTCAAAGAACTGTTTGGAGTACTTCCAAGCGAATATTTTGGAAAAAAATAGTTCACTTTACTATTTTACTCCATTTGTGCACCATATTCTCCTATAAAAAGCTTTGTTTCCCTTACATTTGTAAAAAACAGAAATGCAAATGTATATGAAAAACACATTCTTATTATTGAGCTGGCTGATATTACTCCCCTCCGGTATACTGGCAAACCCCATCAAGGGAATGCTGGAAAGGATAGACAAGGGAGCATCGGACAAGTTCGTAGTCGAACTACACAAAAGCCCAAATGACTTTTTCGAGTTGGACCAAAAAGGCGACAAGGTAGTGATACGAGGCAATACCTATATTAATATAGCAACCGGAATCAACTGGTACTTAAAGTATCATGCCGGAATCCACCTGTCATGGAACAGTATGCATGCCTCACTACCCAATGTTCTTCCTCCCGTCTTCCGTAAAGAACGCCACGAAACAAATCTGGCCCTGCGTTACGATTTCAATTACTGCACCTACTCCTACTCCATGGCATTTTGGGATTGGAAACGTTGGGAAGAGGAACTGGACTGGATGGCACTGCATGGCATCAACCTGCCACTTGCTGCCGTAGGACATGAATGTGTGTGGCGTAACCTATTACTCCGCTTAGGATTTTCCAAACAGCAAATCAATGATTTTATTGCCGGACCAGCATTCCTTGCCTGGTGGGAAATGAACAATTTGGAAGGCTGGGGAGGCCCTAACCCCGATAGTTGGTATAAACAGCAAGAAGACTTGCAGAAAAAAATATTGAAACGAATGAAAGAATGGGGAATGCACCCCGTACTGCCCGGTTACTCGGGTATGATCCCCTCCAAACTGGATTTGGGAAAACGTATTGATGGTGGAAAAGAAGAGAAAACATTAAGCAACACTTCCTCGGAATCCGCCCAAAGCACTCTCAACAAATGGAACGGATTTGACCGACCGGGAATCTTACTGCCCGACGATCCCAAGTTTACCCAGATTGCCAGCCTTTTTTACGAAGAAACCGAAAAGCTGTATGGAACAAGTGACTACTACTCCATCGATCCTTTTCATGAAGCCAAAAGCTTGCCTGCCAGACTAGACTTCGGCAAAGCCGGCAAGGCTATTATGGATGCAATGAAAAAGGCTAATCCAAAAGCTGTGTGGGTGGTGCAGGGATGGACAGAAAATCCACGCCCGGAAATGATGAAAGCGCTGAATCCCGGCGATCTGCTCATCCTTGATTTATTTAGCGAATGTCGTCCCATGTGGGGCATTCCCTCTATATGGAAACGAGACAAAGGATACGAAGAACACAACTGGTTGTTCTGCCTGTTGGAAAATTTCGGTGGGAACGTGGGTTTGCATGGAAGGATGGACCAACTTCTTCATAATTTTTACCTGACCAAAGACAACCCACTGGCCGCTCAGCTAAAAGGCATCGGTCTGACAATGGAAGGCATTGAAAATAATCCCGTTATGTTCGAACTGATGTGCGAACTACCTTGGCGTGCAGAAAAGTTTACCAAAGAAGAATGGATAAAACAATACATCCGCGCACGCTATGGCACAGACGATGAATCTATCTGGCAAGCTTGGCAGATCCTGGCAAACGGTATCTACAACTGTCCGGCAGGCAACAACCAACAAGGTCCTCACGAAGTATCTTTTGCGGGCGCCCATCACTGAATAATTTCCAAGCATCCAGCTGAGCAAAATGTGCAACTATTACGACCCCACTACCACAGCAGAAGCCGCACGATTGATGGTGAGCGTAGCACACAAATATCGCGGTAACAACAACTTTGAATATGATCTAGTTGATATCACCCGACAAGCCATTGCCGACCGTGCCCGAATAGTGTACAATTACGCTGTTGCCGACTTTAAAAGCTTCGATAAAAAAAGTTATGCCACACATACCCGACAGTTCTTGGAACTACTGATAATGCAAGACAAACTGTTGGGCACACGCAAAGAATTCAAAGTAGGGAACTGGATTCAACAAGCGCGCAATCTAGGAAGTACATCTGAAGAGAAAGACCTCTACGAATGGAATGCCCGCGTACAAATCACCACATGGGGAAACCGTTACTGCGCCGACATCGGCAAGTTACGAGATTATGCCCATAAAGAATGGAACGGACTACTGCGCGACTTTTATTATAAACGTTGGGAAAAATACTGGCAAGTACTGCAAGACCAACTGGATGGCAAACTTCCTGTACTGCCAGTAGGTAATTCATCAACCCCCACTGCCGATAATCCAGCCATGACCATAGATTGGTATGCCCTGGAAGAACCATGGACACTGGCAAAGAACACCTATGCGGCATCTGCCGAAGGTGATTGTATAGAAGTAGCAAAAGAGGCTATAACATTGATAAACAATTGATTGTAAGATGAAAAAGAAAGAACTCGATACAGAAACCGCACAGCAGGCACTGCCCATTAAAAAGAGGCTTTTGTCACTCGATGCACTCAGGGGCATCACTGTAGCAGGAATGATTCTGGTCAACAATGCAGGAGGCAAAGTGTCGTATGCACCTTTACAACATTCTGCATGGAACGGACTGACACCTTGTGACTTGGTTTTTCCTTTCTTTCTGTTCATCATGGGTATTTCAACATATATTTCATTGAACAAATTCAATTTCAACGTTTCCCTACAAGTGGTAACCAAGATATTGAAACGCACATTTCTTATTCTATGCATCGGATGGGCAATCGGTTGGTTTGACCATGTATGTGAAGGTGACTTCCTGCCTTTTGTCCATCTGCGCATCCCCGGGTACTACAACGCATTGCTTTATGTTACTGTGTTATTTCTTTTACAGCCCTATTTATGAATCATAAGTTCATCCCCACATTAACCTTTATCTTACTGGTAAGCTACACTGTCATATTATGCATGGGGAACGGTTATACCTGCGATGAAAGCAATATTTTATCCATCATTGACAGGCAACTTTTCGGCGAAGCACATCTCTATCAGAAGAGCCCGATTGATCCGGAAGGATTTGTAAGCACTCTCTCTGCTATCGCCCACACTTGTATCGGTTTTTCATGTGGAAAATGGATAATACAAAGCCATCAGACAGAAAACAAAGTGCTCCGTTTGTTCTTGACCGGATTCATTCTGATGAGTATCGGCTATTTGTTGGCAGATGCGCTGCCTTTAAATAAAAGAATATGGTCTCCTACTTTTGTTCTGGTGACCTGCGGAGCGGCTTCCATGTCACTTGCCACATTAATGTATTATATAGACATAAGGAATAAACAAAAATGGTGCCGCTTCTTCATCATCTTCGGCGTCAACCCCCTATTCCTCTATGTACTGAGCGAAGTACTTGCCATTATGATGGGAAGTACCGGATGGAAGGCGGCAGCCTATGCAGCCATTCATTCAGGAATAACCGACGCTACCTTGCCTCAGCTGTCTACGCCCTCGTTTTCACTCTGTTTTTGGGGTGTATCGGTTATCCGCTATATCTTAAGAAAATATACATCAAACTGTAACAACCAATTCATAATATATAGAGAACTATGCAGTATTAAACAAGAACATATTAATCAAAACCAAAATTAAATTCTATGCTAAACGTACAATCTCTAACCCAAAGGACATTTGCACAGATAGTAGTCTTTGCATTACTCCTATTAAACAGTACACTGGCATTTGCTCAAAATCAAGTTAACGGTATTGTCACAGACAAGACCGGAGAACCCCTTATCGGAGTGAATGTAGTCGAAAAAGGTACTACCAACGGTGTTATCACTGACTTTAACGGACAGTTTACATTGAATGTAGCACAAGGAAAGACACTCGTATTCTCTTACGTGGGTTACACTACCCAGGAAATTACAGTAAAAGGATCTTCTTTGAAGATTATTATGGAAGAAGATTCTAAAACATTAGATGAAGTTGTGGTAGTAGGTTATGGCAGTATGAGTCGTAAGGATGTAACCAGCTCCATTACCACTGTGAAAGCAGACAAACTGAATGTAGGAGTTTATTCTGACCCTGGACAGTTGTTGCAAGGTAAAGTCCCTGGTTTGACGGTAGTACAAAGCAGCGACCCGACTTCTGGTACAGCTTCTATCTCTTTACGTGGGGCTTCTTCTCTGCGTACCGGTGCGGCAATGGAACCTTATTATGTTATTGACGGTATTCCCGGTATGTCATTAAGTCTGATTGCTCCCGAAGATATTGAAAGCATTGACGTACTTCGTGACGCTTCTGCAACGGCTATTTATGGCTCCAAGGCTGCTAACGGTGTAATCTTGATTACCACCAAAAAAGGTAGTAAAAGTGAGCACACTTCTGTAAACTACAGCGCATATCTTGCATTTGACAACATTGCCAAGCGTTTAGATATGATGACTGCCGACGAACTCCGCACCTATGCCAAGGAAAATAACATCACTCTTCCGAATGACAAAGGAGCAAACACCAATTGGAACGATGAAGTACTGCGCACAGCAATCAGTCATAACCACAACGTTTCTATCAATGGCGGTTCAGAAAAGACTCAATACAGTGCCAGCATGAGTTATCAAAACAAACAAGGTATCGTACGTGGTACAGATTTCGAGCGTTTCGGCGGCCGCGCATTCTTGCAAACCAAAGCACTGAATGATCGGCTCACCTTAGCCTTTAATGTGAATGCCGCACAATCAAAAGGTACCACCGTTGATTCCGCCAAAGATGGCCAATCCGTATTCGATGCCATGAATTATTATTCTCCACTAGTTCCTGTCACCAATGCAGACGGCTCTTGGTATAGCGACAAAACTATCTCCCAAAACTTCAATCCTGTATCCATGATCAATGAAGATACTTTTGAAAATAACAAGAAACTCCTTCAAGGAACAGCCAAAGGTACTTTAGATATCACTAAGGACTTGAAATGGAACTTAAGTCTTTCCTATCAAGACGAACAATATATATGGAACGAATACCATACCAGCAAATCCCAATATAACACCCGAAATGGCGAAGCTAAACGTATTGCAACAGAAAACAAGAAAAAAATTCTTGAAACATACATAAACTATGATCATACATTCGCCAATATCCACAAACTGGGCCTGATGGCCGGTTATTCATGGGAACAGAATGATGACAATGACAGTTTCGGTCTGGATGTCTACGACTTTTACAATGATAACACCACCTTTTATAATCTGAACCTTGCCAATAAAATGGATTGGCAGAATGGCGGTATCACCAGCAATAATAACGGTCATTTGGAAACTTTACGTATGATCTCATTTTATGGACGTATCAACTACTCCTTCAACAGCAAATACCTGCTTCAAGCAACAATTCGACGTGACGGCTCCTCTGCTTTTGGAAAGAACAACCGTTGGGGAACTTTTCCATCTGCATCGTTGGCATGGCGTATGAGCGAAGAAAAGTTCATCAAAGATTTAAATGTTTTCGATGACTTGAAGTTCCGTGTTGGTTATGGTGTTAGTGGTAACTCACTCGGATTCGGAGCTTATTCGGCTATCCAGACTTACAGTACTTCAGGTTGGTTCAACTATACAAACGCCAATGGCACACAGAATAGTTACCATACCCTGGCAGCCGCCTCAAATGCCAATCCAGACCTAAAATGGGAACGTACAGCCATGTTGAACATCGGGCTGGACTTCAGCTTCTTTGGAGGCAGATTAGGAGGAACCATCGAATACTATGACAAGCGTACCAGCGACCTGATATACACTTACGAGGTTTCCACAAACCGCTATCCTTTCGGAACCATGCCGGCCAATGTGGGAGATATCAGCAATAAAGGTATTGAATTTACCATTAATGCCACTCCTATACAAACAAAAAATTTCTCTTGGCAAACCAGTTTGAACTTATCTCATAATAAAAATAACGTAGAAGTATATCCAACAGTGAATATTCCGTAGATATATCCGTGCAGCCGATCCTGAAATCGCAGGTTATTCTTCAAATGCAGACGTACAGCGCATCATGGAAGGACATCCTATCGGCACCTTCTACACCTACGAATGGGCCGGCTACAATAACCAAGGAGTATCCATCTTTTATGTACACGATCCTGAAACGGGTGAGCGTACAGGCGAAACGACCACAGATCCTGAAACTGATAGAGACCGTACTATTACCGGCTGTGCACAACCTGATTTAAATTTAGGCTGGAGCAATAACTTCCAATACAAGAACTGGAATCTCGATTTATTCTTTACTGGTGTTTTTGGACAAGATATCTACAACGCCACTGCAGAACAATACTCTAATGTTTCTTTTGTGAAAGAAGGCCGCAATGTATTAAAAAGCGTAGCTACCGAACACCGTGCTACAGACACACAATCTCAAGCACCATCCAATCGCTGGATAGAGAACGGTAGTTATTTCCGTCTGTCCTCGGTTTCATTGGGATATACTTTCGGCAAAATTGGTAACTGGATAAACTCGCTCAAGCTATACGCTACTTGTAATAATGTATTCACCATTACCGGTTACTCCGGTCGTGATCCGGAAATCAACCTTGGAGGCTTGGAACCGGGTATGGACAGACGCACCAATTACTATCCGCGTACCCGTTCATTTATGATCGGTGTAAACATGAATTTCTAACCATATAATTGAAAACTGATATGAAAAATAGCATAAAATTAATAACCTGGCTAGTAGGTGGTCTGTTCACCTTCTCCTCCTGCACAGATCTAGATGTGGATCTTAAATCCACTTATACAGAATACCCGGATTCCGAAATTGCCAAAGAAGCGAAAATGGCAGGTTTGTATTATGGATTCGGCGGAGCATTAGGACGTCGTTATATGGAAGCTGCCCTGCTGTCCTCTGATGAATTCATGGCAGTGACATTTGGTGGTAACTGGTATGATGGCGGCAATTATATCCATTCCTCTCTTCATGCCAGCCTTCCAGGAGACGCACACGTGGACTGGGCCGGTGATATTCCGGCTGCAATCACAAAGTGCAATCAAGCAATTTTTGACCTGGGTGGAGAGGATGAAAACAATGCCGAACAAGAAGCCTTGATTGCTCCGGCACTTGCCATGCGTGCTTTCTATCATTTTATTTTTATGGATACATTCGGAGCAACTCCCAAATTAGACCATTTGATCGGCGATTCTGAAGCTATCGACCGTTCTCCCCGTTCCGAAATTACAAAATTTATCGAGAGCGACCTGCTTCGTGCTTTGGCTTCCGGCGGTTTAAAAGAAGATGTTGATGCTTCCACTTATGGCAAGCCAACCAAATGGATGGCTGAGGCTCTCCTTGCCAAACTCTATATAAACTGGGCTGTTTATACCTGTAATGATGTAGCTACTTATGATCCAAGCATGACTAATTCCAAATTGAATGATGTCATAAAATATTGCGATGATATCATCGCCTCTGGTCATTTCAACCTCAGTGATGGTTATCGCAAGAAATTCATGCCGGACAACGGCTATCAGATCAAAGATTTCATCTATGCAATGCCATACCAAAATAATGAAACATCAACCAGAGCCAATACTTACGCCCGTTTTCAATTCTGGCCTAAATTCAACAATGACGGCGCGGACGGCAAAGGACTGTTCGGTATAACACTATCCAAAAATGCTGGAGGCGTTTTCATCGTCACTCCTGAAGCAGCAGACCGTTTTTGTCTGGAAGGAGATGAACGCAATGACATCATCATGAAAGGTGCGATCAACTATTATGACATCAGCACACATACAATGGGAACAGAACCTTATATATACAACGGACAACAAGTTGTCCTCACCAAGAATATCACCATCTTGAATGACCAAATGGATCTTGGAAATGACTTGAACGCATGGTGCCAGGGATACCGATGCATCAAATGGGCTATTCAAGCAGACGATTATAACCTCTATAACCGGAATCAAAGCAATGATGTACCTATCTTCCGTTATGCAGATATTCTGCTAATGAAAGCAGAAGCTATTCTACGGGGAGCAACAGCTACGAACGGTGATACGCCACAATCCCTGTTCAACCAAATACGCAGCTACTGTAACGCTCCATTATTGGAGCATTCTCCTTCATTGGACGAGTTGCTTGAAGAACGTGCACGTGAATTTTACGCAGAAACATGGCGTCGCAATGACCTAATCCGTTTTGGAAAGTTCGAAGACGACTGGGGATATAAAAATCAATATCATCCGGAAGCCAAGACCGAGAAATGGCGTAGAATCTTCCCTGTATCTGTCGGCTTGATGAATTCAAACACCAACTGGAAGCAAAATTACGGTTATTGATAAATTAAATAAGTTTTTATAAGGGCTTGTTACGGCAAGCTCTTATAAAAACCTTTAAAGCAAAAAATAATTCATGAAACGTCATCAAATCTTATTACTTCATATCGCGACATCCATCTTGGTATTATTCCCATTTCCTATACATGCCCATAAAATGATGTACCAGGACTCTATCGAAATCGTAGTACACAGAGGAGCGAACCATATAGCGCCGGAAAACACCATTCCATCAGCTCTAGCTGCATTGAAACATGGAGCCGGCTGGATAGAAGTGGACGTGCGCAAAAGTAAAGACAATATACTTTATAATCTGCATGATGAAACTTTAGACCGTACTACCAACGGTAAAGGTCCCATTCAAGATATGCTATCCAAAGATATTGAAAAATTAGACGCCGGCAGTTGGTTCAGTTCTCGATTTATCGGCATTCACGTACCCCGTATAGCCGAAATGCTAGATACCCTACAAGGAAAGGCACACATTTTTTGATGTAAAACGAGGAACTCCGATAAAAGATTTGATTACATTAGTACGCCAAAAAGGATATGAAAATAAAAGTTTCTTCTGGTTTGCAGACTCAGAAATGCTGAAAGAATTTATCAAAATCGCTCCGGAAATGAAGATTAAAGTAAATGCCTCCAATATAGCGGCTTTGGAGAAATGGATGAAAATATGCACCCCGGCCTATGTAGAAACAGATATCCTCAATATCACTCCTCAATTCAAAGAATTCTGCAAAAGCAATCATATCAAGATAATGGCTGCTATTCAGAATGCGAGTGAAAAAGAATATAAAAAAGCGATTGAAGTCCATCCCGATTTAGTCAATCTGGACCGGCCGGAACTCTTTATAAAAATACTCCATCAGGAGATTAAAAAATAACCCTTTTCCAAGAAGAGCTATGAAAAGTACCCTATCTTACCTGCTGATTATATGCAGCCTGTTTACTGCTTGTATCGGTCATCAGGAAGAATCCCTACTGTTCTACGTAGATACCCGTACGGCACTGCACCAAGCGCAACCCACACCGCAGAACTTTTCGGCAAAAATACCGAAGAGTACGGGCAAACGCTGCCTGCTGTTCTAGAGCCCAACGGAATGAACTTTTGGACTCCCCAAACACAAGATACAGAAGCAAAATGTAAGGCTCCCTATTATTACAAAGATACGAAAATACAAGGTTTCCGCAATTCACATTGGATTGTCGGAGGTTGTACACAGGATTACGGTTCCATGACCTTGATGCCTGTATCGGGTACACTGAAATATCTTCCCCAAGACAGAGGAAGCCTGTTCTCTCACCAAGAAGAAACAGCAACGCCCGCCTATTACTCTGTCCTTCTCAAAGATTATTCCATCTTTGCAGAAATGACCGGACGTTCCCGTTCAGCCATTTTCCGATTCACTTATAACCAACCGGAAGATGCTTATCTCATAGTCAATCCTAACAGTGATGAAGGGAAAGGATATATTGAAATCGATACCATAAAAAAACAGATACGCGGATACAATCCCGTCCACCGCATCTATCAAGCTGGGGAGAACCCGCCGGATACAACGGGTACTTTATCATTGAATATCAAAATGAAATAGAAGAATATGGTACATTCCGGCATGACAGTCTCTTCGCCGGACAACGACAGATAGCCGATGGAACAAGTATAGGTGCATATCTCCGGTTCAAAATACACTCAGAAGGACCCATATTAATCAAAGCCGCTTCCTCTTTTACTGACATGGAAGGCGCTCAAAAGAATCTGGACACCGAGATACCTCATTGGGATTTTGACCGCACCCGACAGGAACTGAACTCCATCTGGGAACAAAGGCTTTCACAAGTTACAATACAGACAAACAACCGAAACGATAAAGAGAAATTTTACGGAGCACTCTACCGTGCCTCATTCCTGCCACGTACATTCAATGATGTAGACGGGCGCTATCCTTCTTTTTCCACAGGACACCCGTTCAGACAATCAGCCAACGGTAGAAATTACTATGAAGATTACAGTATGTGGGATACTTACCGTGCTCTCCATCCTTTAGTCAATATCCTAACCCCAAAGAAAGCCGGAGACATGATGCAATCATTGGTGGACAAATATGAACAAGGCGGCTGGCTGCCTATATTTCCTTGTTGGAACAGTTATACCGCAGCCATGATAGGCGATCATTGCATCTCCGCACTGGGAGATGCCTATATCAAAGGAATCCGTAATTTTGATATCAACAAAGCTTGCGAAGGAATGCTCCGGAACGCATTCAGGACTCCCGCCACCTATGAAGAATATAAAAACGGAATGGGACGGCGTGCTTTGAATTCTTATCTGAAATATGGATACATTCCTTTGGAAGACAGCGTACCGGAAGCCTTTCATACCTGCGAACAAGTGTCACGTACTTTAGAATATGCATACGATGATTTCGTATTGGCCCAAGTCCTGCAAAAGTTGGAAACATCAGATGATTACTTTCCTGATCCACAAAAAACAGGACTTTATGATACATTAATGATACGTGCACGATATTACCGTAACGTAATAAACCCTAGCACCGGATATGCCCAAGGCAGATACGCTGACGGAAGTTTCCTCACCGATGCCGGTAACGCCTTTTCTTTCACCCGCTTCATCACCGAAGGAGCTCCCTGCCATTATACTTGGTATGCCCCCCATGATATATACGGACTTATGGAATGTATGGGCGGAAAAGAAAAATACATTGCCAAACTGGATTCCATGTTCAGCGAACACCGCTACTGGCACGGCAACGAACCTTGTCATCAGATAGCCTACCTCTTCAACTATGCCGGACAACCTTGGAAAACCCAACGGGAGGTACGTCATATTATGGAAACAGAATATCTGAACGCTCCCGGTGGTCTGTCAGGTAATGATGATGCAGGACAGATGTCTGCCTGGTATGTATTTTCTGCTATGGGATTCTATCCGGTATGTCCCGGTACACCTTATTATATAATAGGAAGCCCTTCTTTTCCCCGGATGAGCATCTGTTTGGAAAATGGAAAGACGTTCACCATACTGGCCCACAACGCTAATGAAAAGAATGTATACATCCAGTCGCGCGCCTGAACGGAAAAGAGTATGACAAGAATTACTTACACATCAGGATATAGTACAGGGAGGAACGTTAGAGTTCCAGATGGGACCGAATCCGAACCCGAACTGGGGAGCATCTACCTCAGCCTACCTCCAGAAACAATGAAATAAACGTCAAAAATAAAAAACATAGATATGAAGAAACAACCTATTATCAGCCTCTTATGCTGCTTTCTGTTATTCGTAGCAGGATGCAGCACCCCCCATCAGGGAAATACGTATGACATTATAGCCTTTGGAGCCAAAGGAGATGGCAAAACAGATGATGCTGCCGCCATACAACGTGCTATCAATGCCTGTTCCGCTGCCGGTGGCGGAACCGTAATCATTCCTGCCGGACACACCTTTCTATGTGGCCCACTGCAACTGGCATCCTATGTGAATCTCCATTTGGAACCCAACTCCCGATTGCTGGCCAACCCCGATGAAAGCATCTATACAGAAAGCGCATTCCGCGAAAACCGTGGCGAAGGAATGATGTGGATCAGTGGAAAAGACTTAAAACAAATATCCATTACCGGTACAGGAGAAATAGACGGAAACGGAATCGCCTTCATGGGCAAAGAGCTGGATGATTCCTACGAGCTGAAGCCCGTCACTGATTTTGACCCACGCCCACATGTGCTTACCCTTATCAATGCGGAGAAGACCGTTATCCGTGACATCACGATTCGGAACAGCGCCTATTGGACAATACACCTGATAGGCTGTTACGATGCCTTGATTGACGGCATCTCTTTATTGAATAATCTAAAAATACGCAACGGCGACGGTATTGATGTGGATCACTCCAAAAAAGTACGTATAGCGAACTGCTTCATTGAATCGGGCGATGACTGCATTTGCCTGAAGAATCGTCGGGAATTTGAAGAATATGGCTCTTGCGAAGATATTGTAGTGACTAATTGTGTCATGACTTCACGCTCATGCGCTATTAAGATAGGCTCGGAAAATATGGACAAGATTGATAATGTATTATTCAATAATTGCATTATCAAAAACAGCAACCGGGGCATCGGCATACAAAACCGGGATGAAGGTACTGTGAGCAATGTCATTTTCTCCAATATATTAGTAGACTGTATGTTCTATTCTGATGTATGGTGGGGTAAAGCGGAACCTATCTATGTCACCTCATACCCTCGTGCCGTAGGCAATCATAAAGATGCAGGCTGGCGTTTCCCCAAAGGTGCAACGAAAGGACACTCGGGAGAAGTCAGCAACATTTTCTTCAATCAGATTAAATGCACTAGTGAAAACGGCATTTTCGTAGGGGGAGACACTCCGGAGAAGGTGCATCATATCTATTTTGATGAAATAGATGTCAAGTTGTTAAAACGTACCGGTTATGAAGGCGGTGTGTATGACAAACGTCCTTGTAACGGAGATGGTTTTGTATATGACAAGACTTATGCTTTCTATCTGGACACCGCTTCGGATATCCGGATTACCGGCTGTAACATTTATTGGGCCTTCCCTCAATTGACACAAGCCGGAGGAGATATCAAAGAGAAGAATACAATACGTGTAAAAATAAACAAGAAATAATTATGACCCACATTCCATTCAAAGTTTCTTTGTTAAGACTGGTCTTCCTGCTGCTGCCCGTGACGGTCGCGGCACAGGAAGCCAGACTTTCTGATTACGTAGATCCCAGAATCGGTTCGGAAGGACTGGGACGGGTATTTATCGGCCCCTCCTGCCCTTATGGTATGGTGAAACCATCGCCCGATTGCACTGTCCATCAATAGTGGTTGGCTGCCTATGCCCGAACAAGTCAACGGTTTCTCCCAAGTACACGTCAGCGGGACAGGAGGAGGTCCTAAATATGGCAACATACTTGTCATGCCTTTTGGCAAAGGTATGGATCAGCTCAATCATATAGACTATCGCAAAGATGAAACAATCCGCTTGGGCTATTATGCTACCGAATTCCAGAGAACAGGCATATATACTGAAATAACAACTGCTCCACGCGCCTCATTCTACCGATTCACCTATCCCGAAGATTCCTTAAAATCCCTGTTGGTTGACGCCGGCTTCTTCCTGGGTGAACAACCGACCCCCGATGCCCGCGAAGCACAACAATTTGTAGGTTCGGAAATTCAAATCATATCCGATCACGAAGTAATGGGATATACCCGTATTCGCGGAGGTTGGAATAACGGACGTGCCTACACCGTTTATTTTTATGCAGTAACCGACCATCCCTTTGTACAAACGACCACATGGAAAGGAAACCAGATCAGCAATGAACGATACCAGCCAGACTCCCAACAAAAAACCGGAGCTTTGTTGCGTTTCCCTTCTTCTGCAAATACCATTCAACTGAAAGTCGGAATTTCATTTATCAGTCTCTCAAAGCCAGAGAGAATGTATGGAACGAAATACCTCATTGGTCATTTGAGGACACCCGGCAAGCCTTATTGGCACAATGGGAAAACTTATTGCAACGCATTGATATAGCCTCAAATACACCCGAAAAATATAAGCGTATGTTTTATACCGGCATCTACCATACCATGTTAATGCCTGTAGACCGTACCGGTGAAAATCCATTATGGAGTGATCCGGAACCTTATTATGATGATTTTTATGCTATTTGGGACACCTACCGCACCTCAACTCCACTTATCACACTGATTGACCCTCAAAGAGAAACAGACATCGTACGTTCACTGATCAATATCTATAAACGGGACGGCTACATGCCTGATGCACGAAGCGGAAATTGTAACGGACGGACACAAGGCGCTCCAACGCCGAAATTGTTATAGCCGATGCATTTGTAAAAGGACTACCAAACATAGATTACCATCTGGCTTTGGAAGCTATGCTGAAAGATGCGACCATACCGCCCGGAGGTAACGAAGAAGCGGAGGGAAGAGGCGGACTGATTCCTTATCTGGAATTGGGATATATTCCATACGGTATTCCCCGAGCCGGAAACCGCACAATAGAATACTCCTATTGTGATTATGCCATAGCCTTAGTAGCAAAAGGACTAGGCAAGACAGACTTGTACCAGCAATACTTGAAACAATCTTCCAACTGGAAGAACTTGTGGCGGGCCGATTATGAACATGCAGGAGTCAAAGGATTCATACTTCCCCGGGATAAAGAAGGAAACTGGTTAGACAAAATACCTTTCGGAAACTCCCATATCCAGAAACCCACCTTCACATATACCCCGTTACCTTTGAAGGCCCTTGGTATACTCCTTGGTGGAACATGTTCTTTTATGAAGCCTCCTCCTGGGAATATTCACTCAGCATTCCGCATGACGTACCCGGACTCATTGAACAATGTGGCGGAAAAGAGAAGTTTGACGAACGGCTGGATATTTTCTTTGACAAGGGTTTCTTCAATGTGAATAATGAGCCCTCCTTCCTCACTCCCTGCCTATACCACTGGTAGGGCGTCCGGATAAAAGTGGCGACCGCATCCATGAAATTATCCAGAAGAACTATAATGACGGTTCTGCCGGTCTTCCCGGAAATGATGACTCCGGAGCCATGTCATCGTGGTTGGTATTCCACATGATGGGGTTGTACCCCAATGCCGGACAAGACTATTATTTAATCCATACCCCTCTACTGACAGAGAGTCGTTTCCATTTACAGGAAGGCAAAACATTCACGATCAAAACCGAAGGGCTTTCCGAAAAGAACAAGTATATCCGGTCGATTTTATTAAATGGAAAGAATTATCCATATTCCACCATCCGCCATAATGATATCATCAAAGGAGGCGAGTTGGTTTTAAAAATGGGCCCTAGTCCCGGTAACTGGGGGAGCAAACTATTTCCTGAATCTAAAGAGTAACATACGATGAAGAAAAAACTTTTTATATGCTTTCTGCTTATCGGCAGCCTGATGGGAAATGTAATGGCACAAGATATCATTACCAACCCTCTGTTATTTGTATTCAAACTGCATGGACAAACCCGAAAGTACCAATTTACTTTCAATCAGTCCAACGACACCCTTTATCTGCATTGGGGAATTGAAAGAAACACCCGATGGCAATCAGGCAGCTACGCCATGCCCCAAGAAGCTTTAAAAACGGCGGTCAGACTAAGCTTCTTACAGCCGGAAGACGGACAGCATATCTGTCTCCCCATTCAAGAAACCTTTGCCCTACTTTCAGCAACCGCTTTTCAGGAATTGAAAAGCCAAAAGGCATTTCATTATAATCAGACAGAATACCAACTGGCTGATACCAAGTCACAAGCTATGGGCTATTCCTTACTGCATGTAAACGACTCAGTAGACGGATGCGAAATGTGGATTATGGATAATCCGGATTTCCCTCTGATATGGGAAATACAAAATAATCCGCTCGGCATCAATTGGAAAGTAGCTCCCATAGATCTCCCCGCACACAATCTGAAAGAAGAAATCATCCAAAGCCCGGAAAAAATGGGTAGCATCTATTATGCTTATCCCACACCAAACGGCATACAAACTCCGGTACCCGAAGGTTACAGTCCTTTCTACATCAGCCATTACGGACGCCATGGGTCCCGCTGGATGACTTCGGACGAACGTTATCTAGAAGTCATTCGTGTCTTTGATACGTTTCACAATAAATCAGGACTTACCGATTTAGGTGAAGATGTGAGGCTCAGACTCCAGAAAGTATGGGAAAATGCCCGTGGGCGCGGAGGAAACCTGACCCCATTAGGAGAACGACAACACAAAGCCATTGCCAAACGGCTTTATCAACAATATCCCCATATATTCCGGGACAGCGCCAACATATCAGCGCGTTCGAGCGTTTCCGTACGTTGTATCATGAGCATGTCCGCATTCACAGAACAACTGAAAGAACTAAACCCCTCCCTCCAGATCACCCGCGAAGCCAACCAAAGACACATGGACTACATTGCCTATACTTCACCCGAAGCCGAAAAGCTGGGTTCGGCAAGTGCGCCATGGAGAACAGCTTTCCATACATTCGAAGAAAATCATATTCATCCGGAACGTTTAATCGCTTCACTTTTCAAAAATCCCAAAGAAGTCAGGAATCCCCGCGAGCTCATGATGGGACTTTATTGGATTGCTTCCGACATGCAAGATGTAGAGTTGCCTCTATCCTTTTATGATTTGTTTGAAAAAGAAGAATTATTCGGTATCTGGCAGTCTGTGAATTATCGGATGTATATTTGCAATGCCAATGCTCCCGTCAATCAGGGAGCAGCCCCCAAGAGTGCAAAATCTTTATTGAAGAATATTATAGAAAGTGCCGACCGCGCCATCCGTGAAGGAACTCCTTGCGCCACCCTCCGTTTCGGACATGATACCAACCTGATCCGTCTGTTGGCACTCATGCAAGTAGAAGGATGCTCCAATCAAGAAACAGATCCCGACCGATATTACCTGGCCTGGCAAGATTTCCGTGTTTCACCTATGGGAGCCAACCTTCAATTAATCTTTTTCAAGAATAAACAAGGAGAAGTTATTGTAAAATTGCTACATAATGAAAATGAAGTCAAATTACCCATTGACAGCCCTATTGCCCCTTATTATAAATGGGAAACGGTGAAAGCATTCTACAATCATTTATAAACATACAAATTGAGAAACAGCAATTTCCTTCAAAGTCCAATCTCCCTATTAGCTAAGGCTTTTCTTGCCTACAATTAAGCCCTTTCTTACGGTTACCTACTACAGACTCCCTCAATGGACCGTAGAGTCCATTGCAGCAGACTGTATAGTCCACCCAAGCAGACCTTACAGTCCACTGGCGGAGTCTGTAGCAGATGACTGTAAAAAAAGCTTAACTATATGGAAGAAACGGCTTACACAACCACTCTATTCCGGTTTTATCTTTTTCAGATAATCAGAAGGAGCCATACCGAATTCATCTTTAAAACACTGACGGAAATAGACCGTACTGTTAATTCCCACCTTGAACGCAACTTCTGAAATATTGTATTTCCCCTCTAATAACAAACGTTCCGCATATTGCATCTTTATTTTGCGGATATATTCATTGGTGGAAAGTCCGGTCAATGCCTTCATCTTCCGATATAGGGTAGAATTACTCATACACATGGCGTCCGACAAATAGCCGATGTCTATCTTCTCAGAAGAAAGACGATCTTCAATCAGCTTGTTAATCTTCTCAAGGAACTCATTATCCAATTTATTCATAGACTCGGCTACTGCCGCACGTTTGTCAATGAGTATGGAATTCGTATTAAAACGCTCTGCCAACAACTTGCGGGATTCAAGCAAATTATGGATACGGCTATGCAACAAAGTAGCACTGAAAGGCTTTGTCAGATAAGAGTCAGCACCCACTTGATACCCCTCTTCCTTATCTTGCAAAGAATCCTTTGCCGTCAGCAAAATAATGGGAATATGGCTGGTACGCAAGTCTTCTTTCAATTTCCGGCACATCACAATGCCGTTCATCACCGGCATCATGATATCACTGACTATAATATCAGGAATGCAGCCCAACGCTTGTTCCAAACCTTGTTCACCATTGGCGGCAGTCCTCACTTCAAAATCGTCCGAGAAAGATTCTACAATATAATCACAGATGTCCCTATTATCTTCCACTATCAGCAGAATACGCTTACCACTATGCACAGGTTCTATATTTTCTTCTTTTTCGTCCTTTTCATCGGAAGTTTTCTCCGTCGAGTCAGCATGCAGCACATGAGGATACGTGTTATCCGTCAGCAGACTGACATAAAAAGTACTTCCCACATTCAAAGAACTTTCAACCCTGATCTCCCCCTCATGCAAAACTACCAGGTTCTTTACCAGAGCCAGACCAATACCTGTTCCTGAAGCCTGATGTTCGCTTCCCTCTTGATAATAACGGTCAAAAATATGAGGCAATGCATCGGGAGCAATACCGAAACCGGTGTCACTCACACTGATTTCCGTATGGTGTATATTATTCCGGACCACCTGATGTAATCCTAAAGTTATAGTTCCTTTCTCTGTATATTTTATAGCATTGGAGATCAAATTATCCAGTATAATCGTTACTACCTCCTTATCAAAAAACAAAGACATATCTTCCTGCTCAATCTCAAGACAGAAATCAATCTCAGGTTTCCGGTTCAATTCCTTATACTTCAGTCCGATCTCGTGTACAAGGGCTGCCAGATTGTCACGACTTACACATAATTTCTTGTTTTGGGTTTCCGTTTTTCTGAACTCCAGTATCTGATTAATCAGGTTCAACAACCGGATGGCGCTTTGATGGATAACCGATATTTTCTGTGAATCTTTCCCTGATAAAGAATTACTTTTCTGCATATCTTCCAACGGTCCCAGAATCAACGTCAAAGGGGTACGCAACTCATGTGTGATATTGGTATAGACCCGTTGGCGGAATTAAAATAATAGATAAATTTATATGAAAGAAAAGTTGTACATACAAGAATTTATTTGTAACTTAGTGTTGCTCAATACATTAAGTTATAAAATCAGTATGCACAACTTATA
>ENA-OQDE01000395-OQDE01000395.1-human-gut-metagenome-genome-assembly--contig:-NODE-395-length-26922-cov-5.379623_pt1 | contig 26922 bp, 28 predicted proteins | sample MGYA00242768_ERZ504595 | MGnify/ENA primary metagenome ERZ504595 (study PRJEB26092, sample SAMD00036307) | human gut metagenome | host: Homo sapiens | study: EMG produced TPA metagenomics assembly of... | reverse complement strand
CATATCCTTTGCACGTTTGGCGGCAGCTTCATTGATAGGATAATAAGGGGCGGCGGGTGCAGCCTGTTCCGGCTGTGTTTCTTTTCCTGTACCGGGGCTGTTTCTTCGGGAAGCTCCGGCGTGGCGGCTTCTGCTTCGGGCTGTTTGGTAGCTTCCTGTGCGGGCTGCGCCTGTTCGGTGGTCTGTTCCTTATCCTGTGCCTTTTGGATTGCTGCAAAATGTCCGTCTATGGTATCAATCAGATTTGCGGCGGTGCTGCGGATTGTTTCAAGAGAGCCTTTCAGTTCTGCAAGTTCTTTTCCGCTGCTCCACCCGGCGATATATCCAAAAGAATAGTCCGACGTATCAAGCCCGTAATGTTGGCAGACAGCATAGGCGACGCTTTCCGCCTGTACCTCGCGGGTACGGCGGTCGGGGCGTTCCGGCATAGCAAGGGCAGTATCATGCAGCGTGGCGTGGGCGATTTCATGGATTGCGGTCTTGATATTCTGCAATTCGTCCATGCCCTCGTTGATGATGATACGCTTTTCCTCATAATTGCAGCGTCCTTTTACGCCGCCGCTTAGTGCTTCAAATCCCATAGCAAAGGGAGAAGTCTTTTCAAGGGCAGCGAAAAAATCCTTGTATTGTTCCACGTTGCCCGTCAGCTCATAGGTAAGGGCAGGAAGCTCCTTTCCCTCGGTCTGTGAAATATCAAAGACAGATACCACACGAAAGGCGGGTATCTTGATTTCCTTTTCCTCGGTAACAGGTTTCCCGTCCTTATCGAAAACAGGCTTTTGGGTGTCCGGGTCGATTTTTTCCACCTGTTTCTTAACGGTAAACGGGGACGGCGCAAGTATCTTGATAGCTTTTTCTCCCGGCTTTACATGGCGGTCAAATTCCTTTTCCCATTGTTTATAGCCTTTCACAAGATTGCCGCCCTGCATGGCGATAAGGATTGTATTGTTAAGGCTGTAATCATGGAATTTTGACATAGTACGCAGATAGTCGGCGTAACGGTCGCTTTCATACAGTCCTAAAATCCCCTGTTCCAGTCGGTCGGTAATCTCTTTCATCTTGTCAGCGGGCTTTTCAGAAGATAGGATAATCGGGAGAACCGGGGGCTGCTCTGTGGCGGTGGTCGGTATAGCTGCGGAAGCGTCAAGGTCTGCCTGTTCCTTTTCCTGTACTGGCGGCTGCGGCGTTACCCGGTATTCCTCCGGCACGTCGCGCCCGTCATACCATTCTGTAAAGGTATTACGGTTATTGTAGATATAGCCCTGCTCGGTAAATCTGCCCCCGTCATTGATAGCAGCGTCCCGCCCGTATTCCTCATACATGAAATATTTTTTTGCTTCTTCGGGCAGCTCCAACTCGTCCAGTTCTTCAATCAGATAATGCCCGTAATCTTCCTCACTCTGTACGGACGGATAAAGCCAGTAACAATCAAGGTTTTGTGCAAGGTTGATAATGTCCTGCAAGTCCCTTGTATGGTCGCCGTATGCCATAGCTGCAACAAATTTTTCCCTGTCGTCGTCAAACTGCATTTTCAAAAGTTCGCTCAAATAGTTCAGCTCGTCAAGGCTTTCAAGCTCGGTCAATTTTCCTGCCAGTCCCGCAATAGAGGACTGGTATTCTGTGATATGCAGCTCCCCGTAGTTTTTGCCGTCTATGCCGATACGGTCAAAGACTTCTTTCAAATGCTCGGCAGTCGTGGGGAATGATACCCATTCGCCCGCAGGTCTGCCCTCGGTGTACTTTCCAAGATTAGAAAGATACCCGCTTAAAATCGGTTGTTCCATGTGTTCGCTCCTTTCTTTCTCAATCATGCGGTGCATAAGCTCGTAGTCCTCCATGCTCATGCTCCCGTCAAATAGATAGGGGTCGGGTTCTTCGCCGTCCCGGTAGGCTTTTTCAGAGAAAGGCAGCCCCGCAGCGTGGGCGGCGGCTCTTGCTTCCTCGATAAGCTCCGGCGGCAGCCTGTCGTCGTGGGCTTCGATAAATTCCCCGATATTGCTATATCCGTTTTCGTAGTGGCGGCGCACCCCGCGGTCAGCTCGTCAAGGTTCCTATCCTCGCCAAGATAGCCGGAGTAATAGCCGTTTACCACAACGGCGGCAGGGTCAGCCTGTTTGATTTCTTCCATGCGGCTTCTGTCCTCCGGGTAGAGAATATCGCTCATTTCAAGGTGGAAATATTCTGCGTTCCAAGAGCGTCCCGTTTTCCAAAACGCCACCCAAGCGATACCGTCCCTTAATTCTTCTTGATAGTCCTTTACGGTGTCCCGTAAACTTGCCATGTGTAACCTCCTTTCTTCGGTTTCAGAGGGTTTGGGAACTTCCCAACAAGCAAAAATCCCCGCCGTTCTCGGTAGAGAAAGCAGGGATTTTACGGAAAAGGGTACTCTTTTCCTATGCTTGCTATTCAGTTATTTTTTCTTCGGCAGTTCAATGCGGTAGTTGACATATCTCCCGCCCGTATCAGCCAATACGATAGTTCCGTTGTAGGTTTTGCCTGTCTTTGGGGAATAGAGCTTTTTCACATTTACCTTGCCGGATTTTAAGAGTGCAGCGGCAATCTTCGGGGTAAAGGTTACTTTTCGTTCTTCAAAGAAACGGTCATTTTTCCACATGGTAAAGATACATTCTTTGTTGCTGCAATAGTAGTTTTTCTTTCCCTCATAGACAGGAGAACCGCAGCGGGGGCAGCTTCCCAACGCTTCCCGTTCCGGCTTGAACATCTGCGCTTTATCATCAGAAAGAAACGGATAGGTCTTTACCAGTTCCCGCGCCATATTCTCGATACCCTCCATAAATGCGGCGGGGTCTGCCTTGCCTTTTGCAATCTGCGTCAGATTGTTTTCCCATTCTGCGGTAAGCTGCGGGCTTGTCAAGGTGTCCGGCAGGACGCACACAAGGTTGATACCGTCTTTTGTGGGAAGTAGCTGCTTGCCTTTTCGTTCCACAAAGCCGCCCTTTACCAGTTTTTCAATGACAGCGGCGCGGGTGGCGGGAGTTCCAAGCCCTTTGCGTTCTGCGTCCGGGTCGGTGTCCTCACTTCCGGCGCGTTCCATAGCAGAAAGGAGCGACGCTTCGTTGTGGGGCTTTGGCGGTGTTGTGTCATGCTCCGTTACCGTTGCAGCCGGATTGTCAAAGGTTTGTCCCTCGGTAAACGGCGGCAGGGTCTTTTCTGTGTCGCTGTCTGCGTCGTCCGTTTCGGGCTTGTTCTTTAAGGCTGCCCTGTATCTTCGGTCAATCTCTTTCCACCCGTCGGACAGCACCGTTTTTCCCCTTGCGGTAAAGGACTGTCCGGCACATTCAAAGACTGCCGTAACCGCTTCAAAGGTATGCGGTGCAGCGGTCGCCATAAGTAGACGCGCCCCGGAAAGGTAAGGATATTCCTTTCGCTTTCCGGCAGCGCGGCAAGGTCGGTCTTTGCAAGCTCCATAGTTGGGATAATGGCATGGTGGTCTGATACCTTTTTACTGTTCAGCACCTTTCCAAGTTCCGGCGTGAAGTCTTTTCCCGCCATAAAGGAAAACTTCCCACAAAGCAGCTTGATAATGCCCGCCGCTGTGTCGCCCATGTCGTCGGTCAGAAATGCGCTGTCTGTTCTCGGATAAGTAAGCAAACGCTTTTCATACAAGGCTTGTGCAAGGTCAAGGGTCTGTTTTGCCGTATATCCGAACAGGCGGTTTGCTTCCCTCTGTAAAGAAGTAAGGTCAAAGAGCTTCGGCGGAGCTGCGGTCTTTTTCTCTTTCACAAGGGAAGTACATACTGCCCGCGACGCTTCGCAAGTCGTTTTTAATGCGTCGGCTTCTGCCTTATTTGAAATTCGTTCACTTGCAGCTTCCGCGCCGGATAATGCAAGGCGTACATGGTAGTATTTTTCTTTCTTGAAAGTGGTAATCGCTGCGTCCCGGTCAACAAGCATTTTTAAGGTCGGGGTCTGTACGCGCCCCACGTTCAAGGTATGATTGTAAAGGACAGAAAAAAGGCGGGTGGCATTGATACCGATTAGCCAGTCTGCTTTTGCCCTGCATAATGCGGAAGCAAAGAGAGGGTCATAATCCCTGCCGTTCTTCAGACAGGAAAAGCCCTCTTTGATTGCGCTGTCCTCCATAGAAGAAATCCAAAGGCGGCGCATAGGTTTCTTGCAGCCTGCCATTTCATAGACAAAACGGAAAATGAGTTCTCCCTCGCGCCCTGCGTCGCAGGCATTGACGACTTCGGAAACGTCTGCCCGGTGCATAAGCTCCTTTAAGGTTTTGAATTGCTTTTCCTTGTCAGCGGAAACGGTGTATTTCCATTCCTGCGGCAAAATCGGTAAGCTGTCATAGCTCCACTTTTTATACTGCTCCCCGTAAGCGGCAGCTTCCGCAAGCCCTACCAAATGTCCCACACACCAAGAAACGATATAGCCGCTTCCTGTGAGAAATCCGTCTTTCTTTTCCTTTGCCCCAAGTACGGCAGCGATTGTCTGCGCCACACTGGGCTTTTCTGCGATAACTAAAATCAAATAAAAATCCTCCTTTCGGGTAAAAGAAAAGAGCAACCGATTTTTCGATTGCTCCTACAAGTGATTGTATAAAATTGTGCGATATGAAATAGTAAAATGATTTGACAAAACTAAAATTTATCCAATATTGAGTAAACTATGGATTACCCAAGGTTGAACTGTAACCATGATTATAAATGTGTAAATTGCAAACAAAGGCACTTCGACCATATCATTGACATTCTCAGATTGAAATTGTTTTCTTAAATTATTAGGCAAGACTTTTGATAGCAAATAATAAACCAAATATCCTAAACAGACTCCAACTGTATTTGTAATAAGGTCATTTATATCTGTTGAACCCCAACCAAACATCTGAACAATTTCAACAGATAAAGAGAACAGAAAACCAGTTAATACAACAGTCTTTATGTGATGATATTTCTTATACAGCAACGGCAGAAAAAATCCAAAAGGAACAAATAAAACAACATTCAGTATGGTATCTATTGGTCCACTTATCATACCGAGAAACGGAATCAGAGAAATCCTCGGACGAAATGATATTGTGCTTGTATAACCAATACCTGTTACGGTCAAAATCCCGAAAAGATAATAATAGAATAAAAATACAGCAGTAATATGGAGAAGGCTTTGCTTTCTTCCTGATTTTTTAAGGTATAAGAAATACAATATAAAAACTGGAACTATAAACACATATCCACTTATTGAGCGAATAAGAATATCAGAAATGGGTAACATATTTTTATCTCCTTTGCTTACTCTAAAAATTTGTTTAACTCTATCATTTCCTATGGTTGGAACAATTATATCATATTCCATATCGAAAGTACATCTTTTTATCGTTCCGGCTGTCGTTTTGCTTCAATCTTTCTAATGCAATACCAACACAAGGGGACTGTCCCTTGTAAGGGCAGGAAGCGCAAGCCGGGGGATAAGGAACAGGCGGAGCATTATCACGCCGCCCGTTCGGTTTCTGTATCATCATCTTTTCAAAGGGATTGTCGGTAAACAGGGTCATAGGGTTTCTTCCTCCGTTTCTTCATCTTCGGGAGTTTCCCCGGTATCTGCTTCCGGCTCGTCCTCGTCGTAGTCCTCAAATTCAAAATCTTCAAGGTCGGTATCGCCCTTTACATTCTGCTTCGGCTTTAGAAACTTAAAGTAGTAGAACGCTGCGCCGCCACCAAGCAGGGCAAAGAGGACTAAGGCAAGCACCACACCGGGATTGCCGCCTTTTCCTTTCGGTTCTTCCGGCTGCTCGGTTGGTGTTGGGGTAGGTTCTTTGCCTGTGCAGCCTGTCATACTGGTAACACATACCGGGCAGGACGTGTTTACCTTTCCGGCTTCGCATTTCTCCGTACAGTTACAGATTTCCGGCTTTTTGGCAGCTTCGCCGTTTTCGGTCAGTGCCATAAGGTCGGCTTCGTCCACTTGATTTAGGAAATGTACGGTCTGTTCGCCCTCGGCGGCGCGGTCAATGAGGATATAGAAATAGTTGCCGCCTTTGGTGGTAACAGTGATAAGCTGCTTATTGCCGCCGTAATCGTCAACCAGTGTTGCGTTTCCCTTTGGGGTAAGGGGCGGCGTTTCCTCTTTTTCCTCCACAACTACGTTGCTGTCGTTGGTCGCGTCCCCTGCGGGCGGCTCTGTGGCTGCGCCCTGTGCATAGGCAGGGACAGAAAAACCGCCCATAAGGATAAGGGCGGCACAAAGGGCAGTCATGGTCTTTTTCAGTTTATTCTTCATCTGCATTTTCCTCCTGTTCTTCGTAGTCTGCCGCTTCGGTAGCGTGTGCGGCGTTCATGCCGGGAATACCGCTGCCGGACAGCATAGCGTTCAGTTCCTGCGGGGTCAGACGCATAGCTCGTACAAGCTGCACGATTTCAAGGTTTTCCGCTTCGGTTTTCTGCGCTTCCAGTCCTTTTAACTTGTTCTGATACTCTGTGATTTTCTCGCGGGTCTTTGCGATTTCCTTATTGATACGGTCGATTTTATTGTTTGCCATAGGTCATTTCTCCTTTCTTTTTGGGGCTGCTTTACCAGTTCATCAGCATAGCCTTTGATACATTGATAGTTAAGGTCATAGCTCTTTATCTTGCAGGCGTCGCCGGAATTGCCCTCAACGGTATAGACGCGGCTTCCGTCCCTGCCAAGCACAAGCCCCACATGGTCTGCAACACCGTCTAAATCCCAATCGAAAAAGATAGCGTCGCCCGGTGCGATATTCTCATAGCCCCGCGCGCCCCATTGTCCCCTTGACTGGAACCAAGGAACGCCCTGCCATTCGCAGCCTGCAAAGCGGGGTTCGCTTTTTCCGGCTTGATTGTAGCACCATGACACAAAGCAGGCGCACCATTCCACGCGGCTGTTAAAGCCATACCAACTCCAATAGGGATAACCGCCCACGTTTCCGACTTGCTGTTTTGCAAGCTCCATAAACTCCGGGTTTCCGGGACGTGTGCCGTTTACAAACTCCACGCCGCTTAAATCCTCGGAGGGGCTGCCGTCGGGAGAGCCGCCGCCAAAAATCAACGGTTTGTTGCCCTGTGTCTGTAAGTACACTTTGAACATTTCAAACTGCTGTGGGTTCAGCAGTTCTTCCGCAAGGGAAGCAATCGGCTTGTTTGTCAGCTTCACGTTCAAGATACGGTATTCGTATTCTTCCTCGTTGCCCTCCTCGTCGGTGGTGGTGCGTATCTCGATTTCTTCCGTCAGCGTCAAGGTGTACTGTAAGCCGAACAGCCGTTTTAGCTCTGCCTGTGCGCTCTGTGGGGTGTAGCTCTGTAAAAGGGCGGTCAGATAAGACGCAAGTTCGTGTGGGTTATGCCCGATAGTGTCAAGGTCATAGCGGTATTCATCATAGCCGCTGTGGGTGGTTTCGATATTGTCAATCTCACTTTGCAGTTCGTTTTCCATTGCAGCATAGCTCTGTTCCGTTGCCACAAGGTCGCTGTCCTCGGACGTGTAGGAAGTCCCTAACACGCTGTTCATGCTGCCGGAAACATTGCCCCACAAGAGGAAAGCCCTACTGATACCATGATGAACAGAAGCAGCGCGGCGATAGCGATTATCACGCCCGCCGGGTGTCGCCCTACAAAGGCAGCCGCTTTCTTTGCTGCTGTCTGTGACGCTCCGGCGGTTGCTTTGGCGGTGGCTGCACCGCCTTTCTTTACAGTTTTTGCATACTGGCGTTTGATTTTTTGTTTCTGCATAAACCGGGAAAAGGGATTGCTTGTAAGCTGAGGATTTTCCTGCAAGACTTTGTGATACTGGAAGTTCACATTTGCCTTGAACGCTGCCTTTTCTGCCTTTGCTGCTTCCCGGTAGTTTCAGCTTATGGCTGCGGTAGCCCTGTTTGAATTTCCTTGTCCCGTACCTTGCGCCGCGCTCGGCAAGTTCCTCCGATTTGTGCGCGCCCTCCGCGCCGGAATTGTCTTTCTCGACGCTGTGGATTTTGTTGTGAACAAAAATACCCGCTTCCTGCGCGGGGCGGGATAACGGGTTGCTGTGGGCTTTGCCGCCGGGCATCGGCTTTTCCTGTTCCTCAAAGTGCAGGCGGGTCTTTGCCTTTCCTGCGGCTTCGTCAAAGGTGCGCTCCTTAACCAGTTTCTTTTGCTTTGGGATAGCTGCCTTTGCTGCGTCCAGTCGGTCAGCGGCTTTTTCCGATTTTTTGATGTAAGTTTCCAGTTCCGGCGTTGCCCGTTCTTCCTCGGTAAACTGTAAGCGGGAAGTGGAAGTACGCAAAGCAGTAGCTTCCTGCTCTTTTTTGACTTCCTTTTTGTTTGCTTTTCGGGTATGTGCTGCGTCAAGATGTTCTATGACGCGTTCCGCTGCGGCACTGTCCGGCTGTGAAAAGTCGCTGTCTGCTTCCCGGCTGCTGATACGCTCGGCGGTCTGCTGTGTTTCGTTTACCTCGATAAGCCCGTCGCGGGTCATTTTCTGTGTGATTTTATCGCGTGGTTTTAATTGCTTGATAGTCCTGCACCTCCAATCCGCGCCCTCGCAAGGGCGCAATATTCTGCATTTAATTCAATCCCGATATAATGGCGGTCAAGGCTTTTTGCTGCAAATCCTGTGGTTCCGCTTCCGAAAAACGGGTCTATGACAATCCCACCTTTGGGACAGCCCGCCAAGATACAGGTTTCCGCTAATTTCGGGGGAAAAGCTGCAAAATGCGCCCCTTTATATGGGACAGTGTTAATCAGCCACACGTCCCGCTTGTTCCGCGTGGTCGGCATGAGCGCGTCGTCATAGTAGCCACCGTCCCGCGGTCGGTTTAGTCCCTGCACCTTTCCTTGTCCGGGTATTTCCTGTGTGTATTTGCTGTTGGTGCTGCGCGCTCTGCGATACCGTTCTGCGGTAGTAGGTGCTAAGGGTTCTGCAATGGCGGCAGCGTCATAGTAATATTTCTTTTCCTTTGAAAGCAGGAAGATATGTTCATAGCAGCGGGTCGGGCGGTCTTTGCAGCTTTCCGGCATAGGATTTTGTTTTTGCCATATAATATCGCTCCGTAGATACCACCCCTGTTCCCGTAGGGAAAACGCCAAGAGCCAGGGAATACCGATTAAGTCCTTTTGTTTGCAGCCGGTAACGCGGCTGTTCCTTGCAATCCGCTGTCCGGTGCGTCCCTTTGGGTTTTTTGGGTCAGCATAGCCGCCTTTATTTCCTGTGCCGCAATAGGTGTCTGCGATATTCAGCCATAACGTACCGTCCTTTCTAAGCACCCGGTAAAGCTCGCGAAAAACAGAGGTCAGCCTGTCAATATACTGTTCCGGCGTATCCTCCTGTCCGATTTGTGCGTCAAGCCCATAGTCCCGCAGCGCAAAGTACGGCGGGCTTGTAACGCAGCAATGGACGCTTTCACTGGGTAATTCCTGCAAAGCACAAAGCGCGTCCCGGTTGATAATCACGTCTGTTTTCATAGGCTGCTCACTTCCTCCGGCTTCGTCGTCATAATGCGGTAAAGCTCGGTATCTTTCGGGAAATGGTCTACAAAGGGCAGCACCACATTTCCATAAAAGATAAGTCCCTCGCCTGCTTCGGTATGGGTTACATACTTCATCTGTTGCGGGGAGATATTAAGCTGCTTTGCAAGGATAGCCCGGTCGCCCTGCGCCTGATTGAGCATGAGGACAAAATCAGAGTTTTCAAAGATATTTTCCACCTCGCGTGAAGCAAGCAAGTCCTTAATATTCTGTGTGATAGCTGTCGGTATGCCGCCCCATTTACGGAAACGCTTCCAAATCTCCACACTGTAAGCTGCGGTCTGTTCCTCTTTTAAGAGCAAGTGAAATTCGTCCATATAGTAGCGGGTGGACTTTTTCTCTGCCCGGTTAATGGTAACGCGGTTCCATATCTGGTCTTGCACAATGAGCATACCTAACTTTTTGAGCTGCTTTCCAAGCTGCTTTATATCAAAGCAGACAAGGCGGTTAGAAAGCTCCACGTTGGTTCTGTGGTTGAATACGTTAAGGCTGCCGGAAACATACAGCTCCAATGCTGCGGCAATGCGGGCAGCTTCCGGCTCCGGCTGCTTTAACAGCTCGTCGTAAAGGTCGCCCAAGATAGGCATTTTCTCCGGGTCGGGGTCAGCAAGGTAGTCCCTATACACATTTCTTACAGCGCGGTCAATGACGGTCTTATCAACAGGCTGTAAGCCCTCCTTGCCGCCAATGACAAGCTCGCAGAGAGAAAGGATAAAATCGCTTTTCAGTGCAAGGGGGCTGTCGTCCTCGGAATAGTTGAGGTTCATATCCATAGGGTTCACATACTGGGGCGTACCGTCCATACCTTTGCCTGTCGGGGATAACCGTATCACTTGCCCGCCAAGCCGTTTTACAAGGGCAAAATACTCCGCTTCCGGGTCGCAGATAAAAATATCGTCGTCGGTAATGAGAAAAGCATTTGTGATTTCCCGCTTTGCCGCAAAGGATTTTCCGCTGCCCGGTGTTCCCAAGATAAGCCCGTTTGGATTTTTAAGCTGCTTGCGGTCGCAGAGTATCATGTTGTTTGACAGGGCATTTAAGCATAATACAGGGCAGCCCCAGTCTGAAATAGTTCCTGTGTGATGAACGGGATAAAAATAGCGGTGCTGCTCGTCGTCAACCCTCTCTGAATAGGGATAAGGTTCTCCCCCAAAGGGATAGAGGACATCAGCCCCGCTTCCTGCTGATAGTCAAGACGGGTCAAGGCGCAGTTGTATTTCTGTGCAATGCCCGCCGCCGCGAAAATGTCATTTTCCAGTTTCCGCTTCGTGTCTGCCATGTTTACCACAAGGAACGTCAGCAGAAACATTCGCTCGTTGCGGCTCTGTAAATCCTGCAACAAATTCTTTGCTTCATTCCCAAAAGTGGCAAGGTCGGACGGGAGTATGTCAATATCGTAACCGCTTCTAACTGCTTTTTTCTGTTCCTCAATCTTCATCTTGTCAAGGTCAGTGATTTTGCGCTTAATGGTCTTGATTGCTTCCGACTGGTCGATACTTTTAATATGGAGATTGACAATAACCCCTGTTTCCAAGTCCAACATATCCGCTAAAATACGGTCGTTTAACTCCGGGGCAAGGATTTCAAGGAACGATACCGCCCCCGTTTTTTTCCCCATAGCAAAGTAGCGTCCCTCCCCGAACTTGAAAGAGGACGGGGCGATAAAGTCCTTTGTGGTAAGCCCTGTCGGGGTCAGCCAGTCATAGGAGAATGAGAACGGCTCGCCTGCCGGGTGGAATACCCCATGCAGCACCTTTAAGCGTTCATAGCCGGATAAGGGGTGCGCCGATACGCCAAGCACCTTGAAATTGTTGAGTACGTCCGTTTCGATACGGGAAAGCCGCGCCCTTGCCGCCGCCGGATTGTCCGCTTCAATGGAAAACGTGATGTACTTGTGCTTTACAAGCCCGTTGTTCCCTTTGGCAAGCTGCATTTTCAGCATATCGGAATATTCGGTGCGGATAGAGTTAAAATCATCATTTTGCGGCGGGATATGGATTGCCCGCGCTGCCTGTTCCTGCTGTGAACCTTGATTGATAAACGAAAGCTGCACATTTACGCTTGCGTCAAAGTAATTGAGAAAATCGCACCAGTTTCAAAAATGGCGGTCTTGTCGTCTGCCTGTGCAAGCTGATAGTTAATGTCCTCAAAGGCAATGCTCTTTGAATATTTCCGCTGTGCCACTTTGCAGATACCGTCCGGGTACATGGCAAGGTAGGGAATGGTCTGCTGTGCGGTGTGGGCTTTGCCGTCCCCTTTGCCTGCCGGATAACCGCCGCTATCTGTTTCTTTTCCGCGCGGGTCAGCTTACGCCTGTTTCCTGCGGCTTCCCGCGTCTTTTTTGTCTGTCCTTTTGACAATCGCTGATACCTCCTTTTCTAATGCCCGCTGTTTCTCCAAGAGTGCATATAGGTTTTCTGTCTGATATGGTCGCACTTTGGGGCGGGTAAATTTTGTCTGAATGATGTTCTTTATTACCACTTCAAGGGGCTGCCCATGCTTTTCATACATGGCAACCAAGAAGCAGGGAAGCATGACGACAATCATTACCATTGCCGCAAGGCTCGTCCCTGCGCTGTCTTTGAGCAAAAAGAAAAGCGGCAGTCCTATAAGAAGTGCCACTGAAAAACAAAGGATTTGCCGCTTTGTTAGATTGAAAGCGACTTTTGTTTTGACTTTGGATAGGTCTTTGGGTACAGGTACATACGCCAAGAAAAAACCTCCTTTCTGCCCTTAGTGGGCGTTGAATATGGATTTTGCCAGTGCGCCGGATTTGAACAGGGAGAAACAGAGGATAACGGTATAGGCTGCAAGGGAAAAAATCGCGCTGTGCAGATTGTCCGCTAAGACCATTTCGCCTACTAAAACCGCATAAATGCCGACGCATATCATAATGAGGAAGCCTTGAAAGCCCAGTGCAAACAGCCCCTTTAGGTAGTTGTTCCCAATCTGTCCCCATTCCCGGTTTGTCATGGTAGCAAAAGGGATAGGGGAAACAGAACAGTAGGCGTATATCTCAATCATTCTGCCGTAGAGGATAACGGTTATCAGTACGGACATGATTTTCATACAAAGGCTTACAAGGCTCGTTTCCATGACAAGTAACAGTAGTTCGGGGATTTCCATATCTTTTAGTCCCTCCTGCATGGCGGCAAGGGCTTCGGTTACGTCGATATTCGTATCGCCGCCGATTACCCCCGCCGCGCCGGATACAATATGCTGCGCCATATCAAACACCGCCATAGTAATATCAAAGGTATGTGTTACCAAGAAAACGGCAACAAAGGCTTTGAAAAACCACTTGAAAAACATAAATGTTTCTATGTCGTGCATATTGTTTTTTTCCGTTACCATGCTGATAAGCTCATAACAGAGGACATAGGTAATGACAAGCCCCGCAATGTACAATCACATTTTCCGACAGGTTTTGTATCATGCTGAAAATGTTTGCGTTCCACCCCTGCGGGGTCTTGCCTACCTCCGCTGCAATGGTGCCTACTTTTTCGTTTACGTCCCCGAACATAGTGGAAAGGTTGCCGTTAATGGCTCCGATAAGGATTTCTTTTATCCATTCGTTAATCGCTTCCAGTATGCTCTCCATAGGCTACCCTCCGTAATCTTATCCGAACAGACCGGAAAGAAGCGGTACAAGGATAGTGCCGATAAGGCAACGCCGCCGCCCGCCATAAGCTGCTTAATGCCTTGTGATTTTGCTTATGTGTGATAAAGAAGTAATAGAAGTGTAAAAAATTTTGCCGTTCCTATCCGGCACATGAGGTATGTCGGATAGGTCGGGCGGTTAGGTGTCGGGCAGTTCTACCTTGCCGACAAAAGAATAATAGATTTCGATTTCCTGTCTGCGTAACTTGCCCCGGCGTTTCCCGTCAAGGGCAACGCTTTCATGGACAACGATTTTCTCCACAAACTCCCGCAGCAGAGTAGGGGTAAGTTCTTCAATGGTAGTGTGCCTGCGTACCACATTCATAAACTTTTCAGCGTTTGCGGTGGCTTCCTGCGCTTTGGAAAGTTCTTCCCGCAGTCTGGCGGCACGTTCTTTCAGTTCTTTCTGCTCGGCTTCATAGTCTGCCGACAGCTCTGTGAAACGCTCGTCCGATATGCGCCCGGTTACGCTGTCCTCATACAGCCGCTTGAAGATAGCAGATAACTCGGCTATGCGTTTCTCGGCGGCTTCCAGCTCCTTTTTCTTGGCGGCGTTCCTGCGTCTGTCCCCGTCCTCATTCTGCTCGATTAAAAGCTTCATAAACCGGGCTTCATGCTTTGCCGCATAGCTGGTAACTTTCCGCAGATTGGAGAGTACGCCAGCGGTCAAGAGGTCAGTGCGGATAAAGTGCGCTGTGCAGTCGGCGGTGCGTTTCTTGTAGCTTCCGCAGATATAACAGTCCTGCTTGCGCTTGTCCGTCTGGTATCGCTGCTGGTACATGACGCTGCCGCAGTCGGCACAAAAGAGTATGCCGGAGAACAAGCCCACTTCGTCATAACGGTTGGGGCGTTTGCGCTGCTTGCGTAACTCCTGCACCCGTTCCCACGTTTCCCGGTCAATGATAGGCTCATGGTGGTTCTCAAAAACCGCCTGCTTTTCCGGGGGATTTTCTATGCTGTGTTTCAGCTTGTAGGACGGCTTCTCGGTCTTAAAGTTTACCAGACAGCCCGTATATTCCCGGTTTTCCAGCAGATGAACCACGGTATTGGTCGCCCACTTGCACTCATAGCCGGGGTGGTAGCGGCGGGTGCTGCCCGTCCTGCGGTATTCCAGCGTCCCCGGCGTGGGGATTTGCTGCTCGGTCAGCATACGGGCTATCTTGGTCGGACCGTTCCCGGCAAGGCAAAGGCTGTAAATCTGCCGTACCACCGGGGCGGCTTCCTCGTCAATGATAAAGTTTTCGTCCTCGTCCATGAGGTAGCCATAGACGGGCTTGCTTGTGATGGGCTTTCCGCTCATGCCCTTAGAGCGTTTTACTGCCTTGATTTTCTTGCTCGTATCTCTCACCAGCCATTCGTTAAAAATGTTCCGCAGCGGGGCAAAATCATTTTCCCCCTGTGCGCTGTCCACTCCGTCATTGATAGCGATGAAGCGGACACCTTTCTGTGGGAAAATCATTTCTGTGTACATTCCCACCTGTAAGTAGTTTCGCCCTAACCTCGACATATCCTTGACGATAACTGTCCCGACTTTCCCTGCTTCAATGTCTGCAAGCATGGCTTGAAATCCGGGTCTTTGAAAGTTCGCACCGGAATAACCGTCGTCGGTGTACCAGCGCAGATTAGAAAATCCATTCTGTTTGGCATAGGTTTCCAAAATCCTCTTTTGGTTGGAAATGGAATTGCTCTCGCCTTGCAGCTCGTCCTCATGGGACAGTCTTGGGTAAAGGGCGGTAATGAGTTGCTGGGTGGTCTGTCTTAACATAAATTCCTCCGTTTCCGACAGCCAGCCCCACTATTCCGTACCTTGATTGTACACATGGGGCGGCTGTCTGTATAGCGGCAAAAGCGTCAAATCTGCTTCTTTACGGTCGGTAAAAATGACGGTTTTTCAATCAGGCTTATCACAGGTCAAATATCCGGCGGCGGCTTCTGCTTCCAGCACTTTCATCATCTTGTCAGCGGCGGTGTCGGTCGCCCCCTCCTTGAAAAAGCCAGACACCACAAGGATTGTGTTGCCTATCCTCGTTTCGGTCACGCAGTCCGGGCGGCGGGCAGGGCGTTTGTTTCTCTGGGTGTCGGTCATAGGCAAATCTCCTTTCCGGCAAGCAGCCGTTTCAGCTGTTCCATTTTTCCCTGTGCGGCGGCTTTCCTCAAATTCTCCCCGGTAAAGCAGAGAGGGGAACACATTTCAAGCAGGCGGTCATAAATCCGGGCGTGGGCGGTGTCCTCCGGGTGCTGCAATTCCTCCAGCGTGAGGTTGGTCGTCACAATCAGCGGCTTCCTGCTCCGGTAGCGGCTGTCAATCACATTGTAGACCTGTTCCAGACCGTATTCTGTGCCACGCTCCATTCCAAAATCGTCAATGATGAGCAGGGGGAAGCTGCAAAGGCGGGAAATATATTCGTTCCTGCCCGCAAAGCTGGCGGCAAGGTCGTTTAATATTGCTGCAAAGTTTGTCATGCACACCGGGACTTCCTGCTCCATGAGGGCGTTTGCAATACACCCGGCAAAATAGCTTTTCCCAGTGCCTACCCTGCCCCACAAGAGCAGCCCGTAGTTCCCGTCCTTTATCTGTTCCCAGCGTGCCACATATCCGGCGGCGTTCTTCATCTGCGGGCAGCTGCCGTTATCGTTGGCAAATGTCCAGTCCTGCATGGTCTTGTCTGTAAAGCCCTGCCGTTTCAGCCGTTCCACCGTTTCAAGGTGCTGCGCCGCTTCTCGGCGGCTTCCCGTTCCTTACGGGCTGCCCGCTGGCAGTCGCACTCTGACGGGTGGCGGTCACGCCCGAAAAAGGTCTTGCTCCGGGAAATAGGCTTCTTTGGGTTTCCGGCATTTGCCGCAGTATAAAAGCCCGTCCTCCCCGGTGTAATCCTCCGGCTCGGCTGTGGTGTCGGTCATAGGCAGTATGGTGTTGTGGATTGTATCGGTCATAGGCTTTCTCCCTCCTTGAATGAATAGTCCGGTATGCCTTTCTTTGGCTTCTCTTTGGCAGCGTCCTCCTGCGCCCACTTGTAAATGGTGGCTGCATGGCTCTGGTACTGCTTCCCGGTGGAAGCGATGTGGCAGGAAAGGCGGTCAAGGTAATACTCCCACTTGCCGGGGAAGTCCTGTTCCAGCTCCAAAAGTTCTGTGTCAGAAAGAAATACATTTTTATATCTGCCATAAGCGGCGGGGGGCTGCCCCTCACTCGCTCCTTTTGTTTGGCTCTCTATTAGGTTGTTTATATTAGTTTGGTTAGGGGACGGTTTTCCGACCGTCATAAGGTCAGTTTTCCGGCTGTCAGTTGGTCGGTTTCCCGCCCTTATGAGGGGCGGTTTTCCGTCCGTCAGTTGGTCGGAAAACTGTACCACTGGGATAGGCGGCACTTTCACATACAGACGGTTGGCGGCAGAAAAGCCCGTCCGTCTGCGTTCCAGCAGCCCGGCAGCGTCCAGTTCGTTCAGTGCGCCCTTTATGGTGGTGCAGCCTTTATCCAGCATTTCCGCTATCTCTGCTATGGGGTAGACAATGTATGTCCGTCCCTCGCTGTCCTGCCAGCCGTTCTTCTGCGAAAGGGTGGAACGGTCTAACAGCAGCGCATATAACTCTCTTGCGGTGTGGGATAGGTCTGTTTCCAGCAGGAAACGGGGGTAAGGCAGGTAAGCGGGCAGCTCCGTTCCTGCGGTCATATAATCAGCGATAGGGTTCACCTCCTTGTGGTGTCTGTCTGTGGGTTCTGTTACGCTTTTAGGGGGCGTTTTTAAGGGAAAAGGATAAATGTATCACGCACCCTTTGACACCCTCCAAAAAAGCCTTGATTTATGCGGGTTTGAAATGCCCTAAAGCGTGACATTTCTCCCTTTGTTTCCGCTTCCGTTTGGCGGCGTTTATCCGCTTCATGCGTCCGGCGCAGTCCGGGCAGTATTTCCCCCGGTTGGATTTTGGGAAGAAGAACGCCCCGCAGACAGCGCAGCGTTTCCGGCTTCCCCGGCGCAAGAGGGCGGCTTCCAGTGCTTCATCAAGGGGCAGGACAGCGGCGGTAAACCAGCGGCAGAGCAGCGAATAGCTGATACTCTGTACACACACGCAAGGCTCGCCGTCCTCCAACAGCAGGCAGTTCCCGCTGTCATAGTTGCAGCACTCATGCACAAGGCGGCGGGCTGCCCGGTACTGGCGGTAGTCCATGCGGGGGATATTACCGTTCATGGCTCTGCTCCTTTCTGCGCTGCGGCTCGCTCCGGCGTAAAATCTGGTCGATATTGCCCTTGACAGTCTGCAAGCGGCGGTACTCCTCCCGTTTTGCCCGGTAATCGTTGTAGCCGCTGTTTTTCTCTTTGATAAGGCTTTCAATCTCTGCTTGCAGGGATTTATAGCTCGGCAGCTTGGAAATGCCGTTCTCCCTGAAATAGCGGGCGGCTGCGTCTGCTATGATAAAGTCACTTTCATGCTTCTGACGGTAGGCTGCTTTTGCTTTGGCGTTTTTCTGCTGTTTCAGCCCGTCCCGGACAGGGCGGGTCTTGGAATAGGCAAGCACCTGCCGTTGCAGCTCCTTTTTCCCGTTCAGCGTCTTTTCCACCTGCTTCAACCACGCAAGGCTTTCCTGCATGGCGGCATAGGCGGCAGAACAGGCTTCGTCCAGTTCCTCCGGGGAGGAAAAGCCGTACTGCTGATAGGCGGTAACGGTAGCTGCCATTTGCTTTAGGTTGTGCTTTGCCGCCCAGCGGTCATAGCCCACGCCCTTGCCCTCGGCTCGCTTGGCTTCCCGGTCAACCATGCGCTGCAAGGTGTTGTCTGCCGGGGTGGTTTTTGCAGCTTTTTCCCCTTGTAACGGCTTTTTAACTGCGGCAGGGTATTCGGGTATGGCTTTGGTCTGTTCGGCGGCTCTGTGGGCGTTCTGCGTGAGCAGGGCAAGGACAGCAGCCTTGTCAAAATCGTCCCCCAGCTTCCGGGCTGTGATAGGCTTTGTCCTGTCCGGCGTGAGGTAGGAAAGCCGCCCCCGGCTCTCCTTGACGGTCACACCCTCCCGCAGCAAAAGGGAAGAAAACTCGTCAAAGCTACCAGCTTGGGAAAGTGCCTGCCGTATCGTCCGGCGCAGCTTCGCCTTGTCCGTTTCAAACTTGGTGGGCTTGGTTGGCTGTCCGGCGGCTTCTCTGGCGGCGTTCTCTTTATCAAGGGCAAGCTGCCCTTTCTTTGCCGCCCAGTATTCCCGTTCCGTTATCCGTTCCTTGCTGCCGTTCAAGAGGTCGATTTGGTAAAGCCCCTCCGGTGGCACATCTCCATGACTTCACTCTTGAAATATTCCATAGCGGCGTTGGTGCAGCGGTGCTTGCAGCCCGCCCGTGTGTCGGCTGGTCTGTCCATGTAGGCAGAAGCGGGACTTCATAAATCCGCAGGGAGTTGATGACGATATGCACATGGATATTGCCGCTGTGGTTATGCCGTCCGGGTGGGTGCAGATTAGGCTTGGTGTCCGGGGAAATGCTCCTTGCAGAACTGCTCGCCCAGCTCCTGCGCCCGGTCTACGGTCAAGCCGTTGTCTGTCCCGTCCCGTGGGTCAAAGCTGATGATATAGTGGTGGCTTTTCACATCTTCCCGTTTTTGGTTTTTCTCATAGCGGAGATTGGCTCGCATACAGGCAACAGCGAAATCCTCGCCCCCGCAGTTGAGGGAAGAAATGCGGTAATCCTCCCTCGGTATCAGCCGCCCGTTTTCATCAAGGGTGGCTTTCATGGTAAACTCGTCATGCTCAAATGTGAGATAGGCTTCCGCTGCGCCATAGTCGGCGTTTTTAGAGCTGATATGTTTGAATGTTGCCAACAGCGTCACCCACTTTCTGCAAGACTTCAAACTTTAGGGCAGCAAGGTCGGAAACCGCCGCCCGTACCTCCCCGGCAAGCTGCGGATAGGGACTGTGCCACTCGTTCAGCGTCCGGGCTATCTGGTTTAAGTTGCCGCCGATCCTCCGTATTCGGCGGTCAGCTTCCCGACAGCGGCAAGCAGCTCGTCATTGATGGGGGAAACGGTTATGATGGGCGTATGGCTGCCCCGGTTATGGCTTGCCGGATAAACTCGGCTTGGCTCATGTGGTAAGCAGAAAGCCGCTGGGCAAACTCGGCGTATTCTTCCTCGGTCATGCGTGTTTTGACTACCCGGCTGCGGTGCGGCGTGTTGTATCGTTTCATAGGTGGTTGACCTCCTTTCTGTGCGTGGTGTCCTCTCACTAATAGGAGAAAAACAGGGTGTGAAGCGGAACTGTTTTTGAAAAATCCGAAAAATATTTTGAGGGGTTTTTCAGCGGCGCAAGCCGCATAAGCAGGGTTTGGGGAAGGCACTCCCCAACAAGATTCCCGCAGGGGCAAAATGAGCGATAAGCGAATTTTGGCACCTCGGTAGAATCTTGCTCTAAGAAACTGCCGGCCTGCCGTTCACTTGCTACTGCCACTTTTTCAGAAAATCTATAACCAGCTTTTTTTATAAAAGGCTGCGGGCTGGCGTTTTTCCCTTACTCCCTACAAACCACAAAAGAGCAGAATGGACGGACTTTCCGGCAAGAACTTTTCCGGCGGCTCGGTCTTTCCCGACAATAAGGCGTTTCGGAAGCTGCGTTTTGCCCGCTGTCTGAAAAAAATGGCAGCCTTTTTTGGTTTCACTGTCTAATACGGAACTTTTGGAAATTTGCCAAAAATGGACGCAAAAAAAGCAGCAAATCTTTTTCGGATTTACTGCTTCATGTGCCGCTGCGGTGCGGCGGGATGGATATTCAGTCGAAATAAAAGAGGATGGTGGTACTTTAGTCTATCGACTCTTTACTAACTATTAGGTAATCTTGAAAGATTTTCCTTGAATTTATCTAAAGAATGTTCATTGTTTCCCGCAAAAATAAGTGGAATTGTATATTCATATGATATGCCATTTTCATAGTCCGATAATTGTATTTTTATAGTATCATCCCTCTCATCTTTAGGTGCTATATATATGAATGAATTTTTATTTATATCAGATATTTTCCCTTTTTCAGAAGAAACAGTATAACCCCAGTCTGTTAAATTTGTCTTTATTGTAACTTCTGTTTCTGTTTCTTTTCTAGTCTGCAATGCTGTTTTATCGATTTGGATATCAAAAGGAGTCGAACCTAACAATTCACTGTTTATATTTACAAGTTCTTCTCCATTTGTTTTAGAAATATTAGATTCATCTTCATAATTTTGTTGAGATTCATCTTTTGGTGTTTCTCTGTTACATCCTAATAAAAAGCATAAAATAATTAGTACTAATACAGAAAGTTGTTTTTTTGCATTTATTTCTCCTTTCATATTATCAAAGAAAGCACTGAGAGTACTTTCAAGAAATTTTGAAATATTCTCAATGCTTTCTATTTTTTGATCATAAACTTGCCGGTAATGATACTATGTTAATTTATCTCTTTCGCGTAACCTTTGTTGCAATATACACATGCACCATTCACCCATTTGTGAGACATTTCAATCGTCTCAACTTCATAAATGCTTACTTCTCCACAAATTAAACATTGTTTGTAATTATATACATGACGTGTCGCACATTTATCCCAGTCATCATATATACCAGGCATTTCATCTTCATATCCATAGTACTGGGGAGAACCCCAACTATGAGTATGAGCGGCAAATACAGTCATTGGAGCAGCTACAATTCCAGCTACTACTGAAAGTGCTAAAATAGATTTTCTTAAATTCATAAGTTCCTCCCTTTCCTTAAAAATACATAGCTCTTTGTTACATTGTCATTTTAACATAATAATTGGTAAAATGCAATAATTTATTTTCTATTTACGAGAAAATACTGTGCATATTATCTTATTTAGGAATAGTTAAGGCGGCTACCTAAATCTTTTTATTACTTTACCGCACATGAGCATTTGCACCCGGATTGTCGTTTCCATATCCCTCCAAGAGATTGATAACGCCCCAAATGCCTAAGCCTGCGCCCAGTGCGATAACAAGGGTCTGTAATACGTCGATAGCAGAGTTAAAAAATTCCATAAAGCTCCTTTCTGCCGCAAATGCGGCTTGCCCTATAAAAGGGCATAAAAAACGGCGGTCAGTTTTCAAACTGCCGCGGTCATAAGTCCCCGCGCTGCCTAAAGTTCTGCCGCGCGGCGGTATTCAGTTGTCAGTGTGGGCGATAGGAATTTTTGTAGGGGCGCGTATCATGCAAGTTGTCTTTTTCTTTGTTACTGCGTCAATTCCTCCTTTCTTTTCAGCCGGGAACACACATTTTTCGTCATTCCAAAAGATAGCTCCTACGCTGCATATACTCGGTAACGTAAAGGGTCTGTTCCCCTCCGCGTTCCTGCAAATACTCCCGCAGAGCGTTTTCTGCATTTTCTATCATCTTTGTAAAATAATGTTCACGACGTATATCATCAGTTTTTGTTTTCTGTCTGCTCATAGTATAACCTCCCGTAAAATCAAAGTTCCCGCCGCACCCGTTTCTGCTCATACAGGGCTTCACACCGTTTCACAAACTGCTGGATAGCTGCCTGCCGTTGCTGTTCCCGTCGCTCGGCAATGAAAACAAGCCCGTTTATGGCTTCTGTGATTTTCTTATCTTTTTTCTTCTGCATACGTCTATTCATGGTCGGTGTCCTCCTGCAAATCTGCTTCGCTGATTTCGTAATAGTCAAAGGGTTCGTCCGGCTTTACAAGGGCGGGTCTGCGCCTTAAATGCTTTTCCATATCAAAGGTATTTTTCTTGTCATAGTCGGAAAGATATTTATAGTTGGGGTGCTTTGTAATGTCATACTTATCAGAGAAGAACGGGCGTACCCTCGTAGTTGTAAGATACATTTCCCGCCGTCCATGACTGCAATTTCATCTTCGGTCATAAGCTGCTTGCCTAACTTCTGATAGTTCAGCCCATGTGATACCTCACGCCCCCGGTTCTCGGAAGTGTTGAAGCTGTCAATGGTTTCTTTCCCCAAGATTTCCGACATTTCTTTGAGGGTGGTTTTCTCCTTGCCGCCCAAGAAAAGGGTGGTGTCGCAGTTGCCGGCTATGGTATCGGCGTTATCTTTGTATATCGCCTTTAGCTGCGACTGGCTTTGCAGAATGATTGAAGCAGAGATTTCCCGGCTTCGGATAGTGGCTATGAGCTTTTCAAACTTCGGTATCTGCCCGATATTTGCAAACTCGTCTAACAGACAGCGTACATGGACGGGCAGCCTGCCGCCGTATTCATCATCTGCCTTGTCGCAAAGAAGATTGAAAAGCTGCGTGTAAAGAATACTCACAACAAAGTTAAAAGTGTCGTCGGTGTCGCTGATAATGACAAACAGGGCGGTCTTACGGTCGCCTATGGTATCAAGTTCCATTTCGTCGGTTTCCATAAGGTCGCGCAGCTCTTTAATGTCAAAAGGGGCAAGCCGCGCCCCGCAGGAAATGAGGATAGAGCTTCTTGTCTTTCCCGCAGATAACAGGAATTTCTTATACTGCCGGACAGCAAAGTGTTCCGGGTCTTTTTCCTCCAACCGTTCAAACATAAGGTCAACGGGGGACTGAAATTCCGGGTCGTCCTCGCGGGCTTCACTGGCATTTATCATTTCAAGCAGCGTCGTAAAATTCTTTTCTTCCTCCGGGGCTTCGTACCAAATGTAGCCGATAAGGGCGCAGTAAAAGAGCCGTTCCGATTTTATCCAAAATCTTCCCCTGCTTTTCCCCGTCCCTTTGGTGTTGGCAATCAAAGTATTTACCAGTTTCAAAATGTCTTTTTCGCTGCGGAGATAGGCAAAGGGATTGTATTTCATGCTTTTTTTGAAGTTTATCGTGTTCAGCACCTTTATCCGATACCCGCCCCGCTGTAAGAGCTTCCCGCACTCGACTAAAACCGTTCCTTTAGGAAGCGTTTTGTCAATACAGAGAATGATAATTCATTAAAAAATGAGTTGTTTTTGTGGTGTACAGCCTTAGAAATTGCCTGCTGTCACTTCCTGACAGATTAAATTCTTCATTCTGTCCTCTATTGTTACCTTTTTTGCTTTGTTGAAGAACACCCCGACAAGGTAGGTAGTGTTTCCTATTCTCGCCTTGAAATTGCCACCATCAATATAATTTGCTTTATTTTCCGCTGTTTTCTCTTCCTGCATTCGCACCTCTCCTTTCCAAGATTCCCCCTACAAGGGACAGGTAACAAAAAAGGTAACATGACCGAAAAGACCTCTCAAATCACCCTACCTGTATCTGCTACCTGTGTTTTACTTATTTTTCTATTTTCTTGTTACTTTTGTTACCTTTCATAGAAAGCCCAGTAAAATCAATACTTCCACTGGGTAACAAGATAAGTAACAGCAAGGTAACTTCATCAATTTTGTTACTTAAATGGTATCTCCAACTCCATCTGCTTTGGTATTTCGATAAACCCATCGCTGTCCGCTTTGTCGGGGATTCCCTGAGAGAAACCGGCACGAACCCAGCCACGCTGTTTGCCATAGACACCGAAATGCATGGCACCATCACTCATAATCCAGTCTGTTACCGAATTATTCATAATGTCGCAAATCTGTTTCAATTCAATTCTCTTTGGCTCATAATCCCTGTGAAGAGCTTCTTTCCAAAGCATTTTGGAACAAACCCTGTCCCCCTTGAAATTATCAAGAAACACAAGTATCATTCCTGCATCTGCATCTTCCGGCATGAACTGCTTCTGATAATCTTTCAGATACTCGGCTGATTCCCTGCTTAGCATAAGCCTGAACTCTCCTGACCTGTACATCTCCATAGCTTCCGCCCACACCTGCTCGATATACTTCTTGAAAGCTCTTCATTTTTAAGAATATGGCACTCAGCCCTGTCTGGATAAACCATGACCGGCATAAATCGTCTATTGCCTGTTCTGTCGAGAGGAAGCGTGTCCATAGCGTTGGAAGTGCCACCAAACACGCACTGTCTCGGTCTGTCCTTTGGCTGTGTCTCATAAGGAACCTTGTAAATGTCGCTCTGTCTGCTGATGAATGACTTTATATCCTCAATGCTCCTTGCACTGGCTGTTGCTATCATTTCTGACAGTTCTATGATTAAATGCCCCTGCATCTTCCGGAACACATTTTCATCATCAAGTTTCTTCAAATCATCCGTAAACCATGAATCATTCATGGCTAGGAATCTGAAAAACGTTGACTTTCCGGCTCCCTGACCACCCACCAGAATCAGCATATATTCAAACTTCGTTCCAGGTCGGTATACCCTTGAAATTGCCCCTAACAGAAGGACTTTCATTGCTTCATAGACATAATTGTTCTGATCGGCTCCAAGGAAGTGATGAAGCACATCTTTGATACGTTCTTTCCCATCCCAGACCAGAGAACCTAGTTTTTCACGAATCGGATGATACTTATTTTCCATAGCAACCACATTGATAGCCGATTTTATCTTCTTTTCCGTTGTAAGGCTGTAATGTTCTTCAAGATACAACATGATATGGTCTATATCAGAATCTGTAAGTGCCGGACTCTCACGATACCATCCTAACCCCTTAACAATGTCGTTTCTGTCAGTCATCATGTTATAACGAATGGCTCCCTTGAACTTCGGGTCGTTCTCAAGGACTGTAACCACATTTCTAATGCACTGCTTCACAGCTCCTTTGTCTGTTGTGATTAACTGTTCCCTGATTCCTGCGATATTCCCTGACTCTTCTCTCAATATCTTCCACCCCTTTTCCTAAATCGTGTATCACTGCTTCCTTTTCATCTTCCGTACCCCACAGCAGGGTATCAAGCTGAAACTCAACCTTTTCCCGATTCTGCACAGCTTCCACATATCTTTCATCAATCTTTTCCATGCTTTCCGGTCTGAAATTCCGCTCCCATTCTTTCAGCAGATGAAGATAGTCGGACAGCACCCGATATGTCTTTGTTTTCGTTTCTTCAAGAATCTGCATTGGAGATTTCTCTCTTCTTACCGGCTTGGGCGGTGATCGCACCGAACTGTCATAGATAATCCCAAACTCGTCAGCTATCTGCATGGCTGCTTCTCTTGGTGACCGGTTATAATATTTAGCGACAAAATCAATCGCATCTCCCTTTTCCCCACAACCAAAACAAAAATATTTTTTATCTGTCGGTTTTACTTTCATGCTCGCTGTTTTGTCCTGATGAAACGGACATCTGCACATGTTATTTCGATTGAAAACAATGCCTGCTCTCTCCATGACTTCCCTTGCGGTCACTCTTTCCTTTACTTCATCAAATACTCCCATACAATCCTTTCCGGACAATAAAAAAGCATCTGTATTTCCACTAATGGATTACAAATGCTTCCTAAAGTTCCATATTCTTTTTTCTGATATGCACATCTTGTTTTTTCTCATATTCCATAACCTGCTTCTGTTTCTCTTTCAGTTTTGCCTGAATGGAAACCCTTGCCTGTTCCTTAATCTGTTCCTTAATCTGTTCCTTTGCCTTAACCTTATTTTTCGGCTCATTCAGGGCAGAGATGATATTTCCCAAAAGTGCCTGTGATGCTTTTTCCAGTTTGGCAACAATCGCATTTACGACCTTGGAAGCCACCGACTTTGATTTATCACTGAGTTTGTCTTTCGGCTGTTGCTGTAAAAGTTCTCCATAGTCCTTTACAACATCAACATCATGCTTCACTGTTTCCTCTTTCACACGCTTTGTGACAACCTCACAAGCCTTTTCATAAGCAAGGTCTACTGCTTCTTCAATGACTGCGTTTACGTCCTCTATCTTCATCACAAGACCATCAAGAACAGCCTGTTTTTCCTCAATGCGTTTCTTCTGATTCATGATGATAAAATCCTGCTTCTCCAGATAGCTTGCACCGCCATACACCGGCTCAACATCAATCGTCAGTCCATGATTCTGACAGATGCTGATAAATAGTTTTCTGCACTCTTCATCAAAAACCATCTTCCGGTTATTGTACTTTCCCTTTTTCTCATTCGGCTTCGGAAGTTCAAAGCCAAGTTCTTCCAATGCCTTATCCTGTTGGGGACATAATTCTCCATACTGATTCACAGCATCAAATACATGCCGTTCATGAATATGTGGTGTTGCTTCATCAAGATGCAAAGCCCAGTCCAGTATATGAACATGGGAACCATACCGTCTGTTAAATTCCTCGAAATATTCTGCACTGACCTGTGCAAGCACATCAGCAGACACCGCACCGTCCATGTTTCCAAGCTGTAATAAAGTTTCTTCCGGACACGTTTTATTATTTTCAAGAATAGCATCAATCGTTTTTACTCGGTCATAGTGTCTTGCTTTCCGGTTTCTCTCATTCTGACCGTCCACATGGTCTGAATATTTCTCAACATAATATGCTTTTTCTATTTCCGTAAAAGTGAATCTCGCCCGCTCGTCCTTATCATTCGGCAGGCTGTACCCCTGATAACAATCCCAGTACACATTCATCTTCGTTCTCTCTGCGTCAATATGCTCACTATTTTCTACATCAAATCTGCGGTCATTGTGCTTTGCGTCATAGGTTCCATGCTTGCCTGACCGTCCATTGTGCCTAGTTGCTTTCATGCTAATCTTTCCTTTCTTTCCATAAAAAAAGACCAAGTAAATCTCTCTACTCAGTCTGTTTATCGTAACAATATTTAGTTCTTTTCCCGAAGAATTGCAACGAAGTTGCTTAATCTTGTGAAGCTTTGCTACAAGCAATACCCAGTACTTAGTGGCGAAACGCCACTAACTGGGCAATGGTTGCACCCTTGACCTGCTAAGGCGCTTCGCCCTTAACCCGAGCGGAGTCTTTCTCCTGCACCTTGCGTAAGGCTCTGCCTTTAC
>ENA-OQDE01000394-OQDE01000394.1-human-gut-metagenome-genome-assembly--contig:-NODE-394-length-26930-cov-31.131814_pt1 | contig 26930 bp, 32 predicted proteins | sample MGYA00242768_ERZ504595 | MGnify/ENA primary metagenome ERZ504595 (study PRJEB26092, sample SAMD00036307) | human gut metagenome | host: Homo sapiens | study: EMG produced TPA metagenomics assembly of... | reverse complement strand
AGGACGGCGACGTCCTCAGCCGAGCCGCACTAATCGCCCGAGCTCTTCCGGAACCGCACCTCGCGGCCCGCGGGACTTCGCGCTCATGCGCGCGGTCCGGGCACGAGGATGCCCCCGAGTCACCTCCCCTATGCGCCATGCGGCCCCCAGCACGTAGATGAGACCCAGGACACCGTAACGGTGGGCGCCGCCCACCGGTCAGCGGCCAGAGCATGGGGGGCACGCCCGGTCCCGTTCCGAACCCGGAAGCTAAGCCCCATCGCGCCGAGAGTACTGCGGGGCCAGCCCGTGGGAGGCCAGGCGCCGCTGACCGGTGGACGGCACCGAGCCGTCGGATGACTTGAAGAAGGGGGAGGCCTCGCGGCCTCCCCCTTTTTTGCGTTTTATAAAGAGCTGTAATACAAGAACTCGCCTTCTTTTAGCTTGTCTTACTGTTTGGCTGTATTTTGAGTCCTTCTTTTGTATTTGCGCGATAATAACTCCCATTGGCGTTAGGGAGGACTTGATGTTTACCGTTTTTGTCTTGGGCAATATTGCTTCGGGTAAGTCGACTGCCTGCCGCTATCTCGAATCTCATGGCGCCATGCTTATCGATCTGGACGAGCTTGCCAAATCGCTGTATGTGCCAGGCTCCGATATCGTCAATGCCCTCGCGGAAGAATTTGGCTGGGATATTTTGGATGAGGAGGGCGGCATTCGCCGCAGCATCCTCGCTTCTCGAGCTTTCGCTTCTCCTGATTCGGTCGCACGGCTCAATGGCCTTGTGCACCCCGTTCTCATTGAACAGCTTTCGCTTAGGATTCTCGATCCGGTTTGTTGTACGGTTTCGTCCCCCCGTTATCCCTTTGCGGTTGTCGAGGTTTCTGCCCCGACTGGTTTTGAGGATGCTTTTGGCCTGGCTGATGAAATTCTGGTTATCAGTGCTCCTTTGGCAGTTCGTCGCGAGCGTGCCATTCATCGTGGTATGGAGTCCTCTGATTTTGATGCTCGCTCTGCATGCCAACCTGATGAGGCTTCGCTTTGCAATCTCGCTACGACGGTAATCGATAATGCGGGAGGCGATAATTCGCTCTTTGAACAACTGGACGCATGGCTTGTGCGCCATGGCTTCGGGGATGTAACGGATAAGGAGGAGGCCGATGCCTAAGACACGTTTCTTTACGTGGTATCGCGTTGCGCCACTTGCCGTTGTGCTCGTCTTCGGCTTTATTTCGCTCGTCTACTCGTATGCTCCTGCCGCCTTCTTTAAGCCTTTGTATCCAATTGACTACGAGGCGTATGTAAAGCAATCGAGCATTTCGCACAATCTTGATCCATATCTGGTGTGTTCTGTCATAAAGTCGGAATCGAATTGGGATCCCGAGGCTGAGTCGAATCAAGCGCTCGGGGATTGATGCAGCTGATGCCCGAGACTGCCCAGGATATGATTGCCAAGGGTCTTGTCGATGGTAGCGAGTATTCCGCCGACAACCTTAACGATCCCGCTACGAACATCGAGTTTGGCTGTGCGTATCTTTCGTATCTTCTAACGTATTTTAACGGGTCGACTGACAGCGCCATTGCCGCCTATAACGCCGGCATGGGCAATGTCGACGGATGGGCGCAGCAGAGCACGTCGCTTCATAATGCAATCACCTTTCCCGAGACGCAGGCGTATCTGATTCGTGTCAATAATGCCTGGGTTCGCTACAAGACCCTCTATCCCGATCGGTTCGTATAGGACTATGCCTGCCGCCTGCGTATACTGCAGATATATGAGTTAGGAGTATCCATGGCGGAATTTGAAGTTGAGCGTGTTGGAGGAGAGCTCAAACGTTTTGGCGTTGAGGCTCTGAGGTGCCGTTTGAGGTCGTGTCTCCCTATGAGCCTGCAGGTTCTCAGCCTAAGGCCATTGAGTCGCTTGTGCAGGGTGTGAGGGACGGAGATCGCTATCAGGTTTTGCTGGGCGTGACTGGTTCGGGCAAGACCTTCACGATGGCTAAGACTATTGAGGCCCTGGGGAAGCCGACGCTGGTCATGGCTCCCAATAAAACGCTCGCCGCTCAGCTTGCGAGCGAGCTCAAAGAGTTCTTTCCCAACAACGCTGTGGTCTACTTTGTCTCGTACTACGACTACTATCAGCCCGAGGCGTATGTGCCGCAAAGCGATACATATATCGAGAAAGACTCCTCGATTAACGAAGAGGTCGAGATGCTGCGCCATCAGGCGACCGCGTCACTGCTCTCTCGACGCGATGTGATCGTTGTCGCATCGGTCTCGTGTATCTATGGCATTGGCTCTCCTGAGGACTATGCGGGTCTGGCTCCAAACGTCGACAAGAAGGTGCCGCTCGAGCGCGATGACTTTATCCATGCACTTATCGACATTCAATATGATCGCAATGACTATGACCTAGCGCGCGGCACGTTCCGCGTGCGCGGCGATGTTGTCGACGTGTATCCGCCTTATGCCGAGCATCCGTTGCGGTTTGAGTTCTTTGGCGACGAGGTTGAGCTTATTGCCGAGATCGATGAGGTTACCGGTGAGATGCTTCGTGAGTACGAGGCCATCCCCGTATGGCCGGCATCGCACTACGTGACCGAGAAGCCGAAGGTCAAGGCGGCTCTGAAATCAATCAGTGAAGAGTGCGAGAAGCGTGTGGCCGAGCTCAAGGCGACCGACAAGTTGCTCGAGGCACAGCGTCTGCAGCAGCGCACCGACTATGATCTCGAGATGCTCGAGACCATGGGTTTTTGTAACGGTATCGAGAACTACTCGCGTCATCTGGACGGTCGAAAACCGGGCGAGCCGCCGTTTACCCTGATCGATTACTTCCCTAAGGACATGCTCTGCATCATCGATGAGAGCCATGTGACGGTGCCGCAGATTCGCGGCATGCACGAAGGTGACCGCTCGCGTAAGGTGACGCTGGTGGAACACGGTTTTCGCCTTCCTTCGGCACTCGATAACCGCCCGCTTCGTTTCGATGAGTTTGAGGCAAGGATCCCCCAGTTCATCTACGTTTCGGCCACGCCGGGCGACTACGAGCTGCGGGTGAGCCAGAACGATGTTGAGCAGATTATTCGTCCGACCGGCCTGCTCGATCCCAAGATCGATGTGCGTCCGGTTCGCGGTCAGATTGACGATCTTGAGGACGAGATTCGCGAGCGCGTTGCCCGCAAGGAGCGCGTGCTGGTGACCACGTTGACCAAGCGCATGGCCGAGGACCTGACCGACCATCTGCTTGATGCGGGCATTAAGGTCAATTACATGCATTCTGATACGGCGACAATGGACCGTGTCGAGATCCTGCGAACGCTGCGCGAGGGCAAGATCGATGTTCTCGTTGGCATCAACCTGCTTCGCGAGGGCTTGGATCTTCCCGAGGTCTCACTGGTGGCAATTCTCGATGCGATAAGGAAGGCTTCTTGCGCAACCGCCGTTCGCTGATTCAGACGATTGGCCGCGCGGCCCGTAACGCCGATGGCGAAGTCATCATGTATGCTGACGTTGTGACCGATTCGATGAAAGAGGCCATCGAGGAGACGCAGCGCCGTCGCGAGATTCAGATGGCATATAACGAAGAGCATGGCATTGTGCCCAAGACGGTGCGCAAGGCCATCAACGACATCTCAAGTTTTATTGCCGAGGCCGAAAAAACCGTGGGTTCCAAGGGACGCTCGAAGGGCGACTCTCTTGGCCATGGCGCATTCTATACGCCCGATGAGTCGGGCGAGGGTGGCGTGCCGGAAACGGTGGCGCCCGAGCAGACACTTGCGGAGCAGTTGGAAGAACTGCCGCATGACGAGCTCGTGCGGATCGTCGAAACCATGGAAGAGGATATGCGTAACGCTTCTGCCGCCATGGACTTTGAGGAGGCGGCGCGCCTGCGCGATGCCGTCGTTCAGATTCGGGCGATGCTCGAGGGTGCGTCTGAGGACGAGACGATCGAGCGCTTACGTTCGCAGGCTCGCAAGGGTTCCACGTTCGCATCGGGCAGAAAACGCCAGGGTGCACGGTTTAAGAAATAGCGAACATGCCCCGAGTTCCCTGCGGAGCTCGGGGCATGCGTCTTTTGCGCGCTGGAATTCGTGCGTTAGAGGTCTGCGATCAGGCTTCGGCACAACGGATGCCGTCGGTGGCGGCGCTCATGATGCCGCCGGCATATCCAGCTCCCTCACCGCAAGGGTAGAGGCCCGGGGTCGACACGGCATGGCATGTTCGGTCTCGGGTGACGGTGACCGGTGAGCTCGAGCGAGTCTCCACGCCGGTAAGGACAGCATCGGAGCGGTCGTAGCCTCGTAGCTTTTTTCCAAGTAGGGGAAGTCCCAGGCGGAGCGACTCGACGATATGCTGCGGCAGGGCTTCGTCAATTGCCGTCCAGGTCACACCGAGCGGATAGGTGGGCTTTACCTTTCCGGGCGCCTTGCTGGCGCGTCCTGCGAGGAAATCTCCGACGAGCTGTGCCGGTGCGTTCCAGTTGGAACCGCCCAGGCGGTAGGCGGCCGCCTCGCAGGCGCGCTGGAGCTCGATGCCGGCGAGTGGGTCATCGTTGGGAAGGTCCTCAGGCGTGACGTTAACGAGCAGGGCGGCATTTGCGTTGCGTCCGTCGCGGGCATTGAGACTGGCGCCGTTGACGCACAAGTGGCCCTGCTCGGAAGAGGCGGCGACAACCTGCCCGCCGGGACACATGCAAAACGAGAACACGCTGCGGCCGTTGGGAAGATGGGCGACGAGCTTGTAGGGGCTGCTCCGAGGGCAGGATGTCCCGCCGAGGCTCCGAATTGGGCTCGGTCGATGTCGCGCTGCGGATGCTCGATGCGAACGCCCATGGCAAAGGTCTTTGTGCGAGGACCACGTTGTGGTCCTTAAGGAGCTCAAAAATATCGCGAGCAGAATGCCCGCAGGCGAGGATGAGGTGCTTTGTCTCGATTGGCTCGCAAGCGGTGTCTTGGGACGATTGGACATCAATACCGGTGATGGCGCCAGACGCGTCGATGCGAATGTCGACGAGCTTCGTTCGATAACGGACGACACCTCCGAGCTGCTCGATGCGCTGGGATATAGCGGTGACGACCGTGGGAAGGATGTCGGAGCCAATGTGCGGCTTGGCATCCCACAGAATATCGCGGGGCGCACCCGCCTCGACGAAGGTTTCGAGGATAAGGCGATGGGCGGGATTTTTGGTTCCCGTATTGAGCTTGCCGTCCGAGAAGGTCCCCGCGCCGCCCAGGCCAAACTGGATATTGCTCTCGGGGTCGAGGATGCGCTCCTTTAGAAAGAGGTCGATCGCCTGCGAGCGGCGAAATGCCGGATCGCCGCGCTCGATGAGCAAGGGCTTAAGACCTGCTTCGGCGAGCGTAAGCGCAGCGAAAAGGCCGGCGCATCCGGCGCCGACAACGACAGGGCGTTCTTGAGGTACGTCGGAGGCGGGGGAGGGGAATGAAGGCTCATCGTCTTCTATCGCGCGTACGCGCGAGCGGTCACGCTCGGCAACGCTGTCGACCGCTTCTCGCTCGAGGTGGGGACTAGTCAGCTCAACACGAAAGCTCAGGATAAAATGGACGTCTCGTTTTTGCGAGCGTCGATTGACTTGCGGTGGAGCTCGATGGACTTGATCTCGGAGTCCTTGCAACGTAGGACGCGCTTGGCGACTCGCTTGCCAACAATGAGACAGGCATTTTCATCGTCGGCTTCATCGAGCGACGCGTTGACTTGGGTGATTTCGATCATCGAGGTCTCCTTAGAGGCAAGAAAGAGGCCGTCCGGTATCCCAGACGGCCCGAATGCGTTTTTGATTATAGACTGCGCGGCTACAGGCTGCTTGCAGCGCGAATGCCCGAGATCCAGGCCCACGCAAGGTTAAAGCCTCCGCAATCGGCGTCGATGTCGAGCGCTTCACCGCAGACGTAAAGCGGGGCGTCGACAACGCTGCGCGCGCGTAGGCTGGGTGTTGAGATGCTCTCGACAGATACGCCACCACGCGTGACCTGCGCTGAGCGCTCCTCGGCTGTTCCCTTGACGAGCAACTTAAAGTGCTTGAGGATCGAGACCAGGTGGATGACATCGTTGGAGCCTGGATGGCACTGCTCGAACGCTGTGCAGACGACGCGGGAGAGTTGCGGGGCGAGCATGCCGTCGAGCCAACGGGGATCGCGGGGCGAAAAGCCGCCGAGCAGCTCAACGCGCCGGTTGAGCGTATCGAGCAACTCGTCTTTGGAGAGGTCGGGGAAAACGTCGAGCAGGATCGTATCGCCGTGCTGGATACGACGAGAGAGGTTGAAGACAGCGACGCCCGAGATACCGAAGGTTCGAAACAGCACTTCACCGTCTTCGTGCCAGAGCTCATTATGATTGCGGGCGAGCGTCAAGCGGGCGCGGACGCGCAGGCCATCCAACGTCTTGAGCGCCGCCCGATCGCCAAAGACCGTTGCCGATACGGGGCAGAGGATGGGGCGCAGCGAAGTGAGGGGGAGGCGAAACGTATCGGCGATACCGGTGGGGTTGCCGCCCGTGGCGATAATTACGGCATGTGCCTGCAGGGCCACGTTCTTGCGAGGGACATCAGCGAGCGCTTTCCGAAGCGAGCGGAGCTCCGATTTTCGGTCGTCGTGCTTTTTTGCCTTGAGCGCCCGCGCTGGACGGTCTATTTGGAGTGCCCAGCCTTCGGAAGCTTTGTGCGCCGAGGCAACGTAGGCTCCGCAGATTAAGGTGATACCTAGGCGGTCGCAAACGTTGAGAAGCGCGTCGCGCACCGATTCGGCGCGAAGGGAGCGCGGGTACAGCCGGCCTTCCTCGGAGGTTGTCATGATACCCAGCGAGGAGAAGAAACCCATAAGCTCTTGTTCGGGCTGGGGGCCCATGACGGATGTGACGAATGCTGGGTGGTTATACCGCTGAGGATCGATCGATTCGTTGGAGAGGTTGCAGCGGCCGTTACCGGTCGCAAGGAGCTTAAGGCCGCAGGCGACATCGCGCTCAACGATGCAGACGCTTTTGCCAACGCGTGCGGCCGTAATGGCGGCGGCGAGGCCTGAAGCCCCGCCGCCGATTACCAGGACGTCATAGAAGGCGCTCGCGTTCACTTAGGCCTCGTCGGTCTCGTGCGGGGTAATAGCCTCGACGGCAGAGACTGCTTGGGCAACATGCCATCGGGCAGCGCGGTCTCGACCTCGCCCTTATCGCAGGCCTCGGCGAGTGCCGGATTAATGGGAAGCTGCCCCAAGATGTCGAGGTTATAGCGCTCTGCGACCTCGGGGAGCTTGCTCTTGCCAAAGACCTCGATCTTCTTGCCGCAGTCGGGGCACTCAATATAGCTCATGTTCTCGACAATGCAGAATGGGGACGTTCATCTTCTCGGCCATGTTGACCGCCTTGGCGACGATCATCGAGACCAGATCCTGCGGGCTCGTGACGATGACGATGCCGTCGACGGGCAGCGACTGGAAGACGGTGAGCGCGACGTCGCCTGTTCCCGGAGGCATGTCGACCAGCAGGTAGTCGATGGCCCCACGAGGTCTCGCTCCAGAACTGCCTAATGGCGCCTGCGATGACCGGACCGCGCCAAAGGACGGGGTCGGTCTCGTTTTGGAGCAGCAGGTTGGAGCTCATGACCTTGACGCCGTGCTCGGAGATTTCGGGCAGCATAAGGTTGCCAAGGGCATGGACGTGGCGTCCGCTCATACCGAACATCTTGGGGATGGAGGGACCGGTGATGTCGGCATCGAGGACGCCGACCTTGTGGCCGTGACGGGCAAGCTCGGTGGCGATGGCACCGGTGACAAACGACTTGCCGACACCGCCCTTGCCGGAAAGCACGGCGATGACGCGTTTGACCTCGGACAGCGTGTTCTCCTCAAATTGCGACGGCGACGTTTGTCCGCCGGCGGCCTGTGCGTGCTCGCAACCCATGTATGACTCCTTTGTATATGTTGGGGCCGGGGCCCCGTGATGTGACACGAGCGTCATTGTACCTCGTTTGCGAGCGGGAGTCATTTGCGATGCATTTGGGCCGAGCGTGCTTGCAATACGATGGGTCCAAGCGAATGGGCGGGCTTACTGAACTTTGCTGGCAAACTCGAGGTATTGCATGTGCTGCAGCTTGTCGATCGTCGAGGCGTATGGGCTGTCTTCAGATTCCAAGTCGTAGCGCAGCCCGTCGGCACCAAGGTAGCCGGCGACATTGATGGTGGGCACATCTGACCTTGTTGCAAGCAGGGCCTTTTGATAGTCGGTGAGCGGGGCGCCGATCTTATTAAGGGTAATGGCTGCAATCTCGTTTGCCCCGACGGTGTCGTAGACGTTGAGCTCGGTATTGCCGGCGATTTCATAGTTAGCCCAGACGAAATAGGTCGACTGATAGATACGGAAAGCGTGGCTTGCCGTATCTTCCTGAGGGTACAGCTCATCGTTGAGAGTCGTTGCGGCGCTCGGCTGATGGTCGCCAAAAAAGACAAGGACAACCGGTCTGCTGATATTGCGGAGCTCGTTGATAAAATACTCGAGGTCCCGGTCGGACGCGTTGATGCAGGTAAGATAGGTGTTGAGCGCGCTATTGGCGCCCTCGCTGGCTCCCTCGACCCAATAGTTTGTCAGCTCTTCGGCGGGAACGGTGCCATAGTCGTAGCCGCCGTGATTTTGCATCGTGACGTCAAAGATGAACTGCGGCGCTTCGTCGGTTCTAAGCAGGTCGAGTATCTTGTCGTAGGTGGCGTAGTCGCATACGCCGGCATGGTAACAGGGCGCACCTTCGAAATCGCCGATTGAAAGAAAGTCTCCAAAGCCCAGCTGCTGATAGATCTTATCTCGATGGTAGTTGACGGGGTTTTGCGGGTGCATAGCGGTAGCGGTATACCCAAGCTCCTTAAGGTCCTTTGCCAGGCTGTTGACGCCATTCATCTGATATAGCTGATAGGGGATTTTGCCTAATCCGACAAAGGCCGTTGTCGCTCCGGTCAAAAATTCGAATTCGGAGTTCGCCGTTCCGCCACCGGCGACCGAAGCGAGCATGGTGCCGCGAACAAGTGTGTCGGGAAGCGAGTTGTAGAATGCGGGGCCGGTGTACCCGGCCGCCTGGAGCTGCTCAAAGCACGAAAGGTCGCTAAAACTCTCATTCATGACGGCAACAATCGTCGGCTTGATTTCATTGAACTGGGCAACGGCCGCCGCGCGCTGCTCGCTCGAGCCATACGTGCTGTCGTAGGTGGCGGCGAGCTCCTGCTCGATGCTCTGCGCCTCATCGGGCGTATAGTCTTCGGGCTTCTCAATGGGCAACTCGTTGACCATTTCGGTGAACGAAGTGATAAAACCCTGAGACGCATACGTGGTGATGGGCTGCCAACGGTCAAATCCAAAATTCAGCGCCTGCTCCAAGTCGATGCTGGAAAAGCCCGAGAGCCCCACAACGGTCACTAGCAGAAAAGCGCAGAGGTTAGCGGCGATTGCGGGGAAGACATGGGTGGGCGTACGGAGCTTTCTCGGTCGGATAAGCGAAAGAAGCCCTAGGGAAATCTCCAGCAGGGCTAGAGAGGTTACGATTCCGGCGGTAAAGGTAAACTCGTATCCCTCGCTCACTTCCATTGCGGTGCCAAGGGCCAAGATATCGCTTGGCAGGATGGCCTCGCCTTTAAACGTTATGACGAAGTGCTCGGCAATGCCAAGGATGCAACAGGCGACGGGCACGAGGGCCATGACGCCTCCATGACGCTGTCCCAGCAAATAAAGGGAGAGCAGAACCGTCGCGAGCAGCCCGACGGAAAACCCGAATGAGTTGGCGGGAATGCGATAGAACGTTTCGTTACAGGCAATTTCGAGTGAAACGAACGAGAGCGCTGAAACAGCGGCGATGACAAGGATGTCACGGCAAATACAGGCAACCGTTCCCGTCGCAAGATCGGTTTGGTCGATAAGTCCCGAAACCAAGGGCTCGACAAGAAGTATGACGGCGGTAGCACCGAGCGCCGAATAAGAAAGGACCCATAGGAACTGTCCTCATTTACGAGCAATTGATTCGTAATCCATGCAGCTACCATGCCGAGCGGGATGAGGAGCGTCGCGCACCAAAAGACGCGGGCAATGGGCGGCTTTTCATTGTGTTTGATTGAAAAATACACGCGCACGACGACGGTGGCCACGATAAGGATGGCGATGAATATGGGCAGATTGGCCATGTCACTCGAAGTGATTTCAAGGGGGATATCTTCGGTCATGGACGTTCCTCTGTTACGGCAAATTAAGTTCAGTATTAGATTACTGTAACCTTTCCACGGCATTTCGAGAAACAAAGCGCCCGATACGCAAAGCTAAAGGTCTGCGAATCTTGTATCACGAACATCTGTGCGCGTCGAGTGCGCTAAACTCATCGACAGTATGATTCGATGCAATAGGAGGCAAGGAGCTTCCATGTCTGATTCTTCTATCGTTATTCGCGGTGCTCGTGAGCACAACCTCCGTGATATCGATGTTTCCATTCCGCGTGACCAACTCGTGGTCATTACCGGTCTTTCTGGCTCGGGCAAGAGTTCGCTGGCATTTGACACTATCTATGCCGAGGGCCAGCGTCGATACGTCGAGAGTCTTTCGAGCTATGCGCGCCAGTTCTTGGGCCAGATGGACAAACCCGACTTGGATTCAATCGACGGCCTTTCGCCGGCAGTGTCGATCGACCAAAAGACGACGTCTAAAAACCCTCGCTCGACGGTTGGCACCGTAACCGAGATTTATGACTATCTGCGCCTGCTGTTCGCCCGTGTGGGCACCCCGCACTGTCCCGAATGCGGCCGCGTCATTGAGCGCCAGACGACCGACCAGGTTGCCGACAAGGTCTTGGCGGCGGGGGAGGGCCGCCGCGCGTTTGTGCTGGCACCGGTGGTGCGCGGGCGAAAAGGCGAGTACACCAAACTGTTTGAGGACCTTCGCGCCGAGGGCTTTAGCCGCGTGCGTGTCGACGGTGAAGTGCGCTCGCTCGACGATCCGATCGATCTGGATAAGAAATTCAAGCACGATATCGAGGTCGTGGTCGATCGCATCGTGATCCGTGAGAATTCTCTGGGCCGTATCGCCGAGTCTGTTGAGCAGGCGACCGCGCTGGCTCACGGCAATGTAAACGTGTACATGCTGCCCGATCGTGATGCTCCCGAGGGGACCGAGGGCGAGCTTCTGGAGTATTCGTTGGCCTTGGCGTGCCCGGAGCATGGACACTCCATTGACGATCTTCAGCCGCGTGATTTTTCGTTTAACGCTCCCTATGGCGCATGTCCTGAGTGCGACGGCCTGGGCTTTAAGAAAACCGTTGATGCCGAGGCGCTGATTGAGGATCCCTCGAAGTCCATTGCCGATGGAGTCTTTGGTAGCCTGTTTGGCAATTCGAACTACTATCCGCAGATTTTTGCTGCGGTCTGCAAACACTTTAAGGTGAGCGCCGATACGCCGTGGGAGGACTTGCCCCCTCGCGTGCGTCGTGCATTCTTGGATGGCCTGGGCGATACGAAGATCTCGGTCGACTACCAAAAGCTCGACGGACGTCGCAGCCAGTGGGATACCAAGTTTTCGGGCGTTCGCAACATCCTGTACGAACGCTATACCGAGACGACGAACGAGAACACCAAGGCGCGCCTGGAGAAGTACATTCGCGAGGAGCCGTGCTCGAGCTGCCACGGCGCTCGTTTGCGCTCCGAGATGCTCGCCGTCACCGTGGGCGGCAAGTCCATTTACGAGGTTTGTTGCCTGTCGTGCCGTGAATCGCTCGAGTTTTTTGAGGGCCTGGAGCTCACCGAGCGCCAACAGTTTATCGGCGGCCGTATCGTCAAGGAAATCCTGGAGCGCTTGCGTTTTCTGGTCGATGTTGGACTCGACTATCTGACGCTCGATCGTGCCTCGGCGACGCTTTCCGGTGGCGAGGCGCAGCGTATTCGTCTGGCAACGCAGATCGGCGCGGGTCTCATGGGCGTGCTCTATATTCTGGACGAGCCTCGATCGGTCTTCATCAGCGTGACAACGAGCGCTTGATCAAGACGCTCGAGCGCCTGCGCGATATCGGCAATACCGTTATCGTCGTCGAACACGACGAGGATACAATTCGTGCCGCCGATTACGTGATCGACATGGGGCCCGGCGCCGGCGTCAACGGCGGACACGTAGTCGCGGCGGGAACGCCTGCCGATATCATGGCGTGTCCTGAGTCGATGACGGGCGCTTATCTGACCGGCAAACGAATGATCCGGGTGCCTGATGAACGGCGCAAGCCCGGTCGCGGCTGCCTTAAAATTACGGGCGCTCGAGCCAACAACCTCAAAAACGTTACCGCCAAAATCGAGTTTGGTACGCTTACGGTTGTTACCGGCGTGTCGGGATCGGGCAAGAGCTCCCTGGTTACCGACACCATTGCGCCTGCCCTTACGAATGTCATTCACCGTTCGACGCGCCCTGTGGTCCGTATAAGAAAATCGAGGGCATCGAGTGTATCGATAAGGTTATCGATATCGACCAGTCGCCGATTGGCCGCACGCCGCGTTCCAACCCTGCTACCTATATCGGCCTGTGGGATGATCTTCGCGCGCTGTTTGCGAGTACGCCGGAGTCGAAGGCGCGCGGCTACTCGCCGGGTCGTTTCTCCTTTAATGTGAGTGGCGGGCGCTGTGAGGCGTGCAAGGGCGACGGACAGATCAAGATCGAGATGCACTTCCTTCCCGATATCTACGTTCCCTGCGAAGTTTGCGGCGGTAAACGCTACAACCGCGAGACACTCGAGGTCACCTACCGTGGCAAGACCATCTCGGACGTACTTGACATGAGCGTGGCCGAGGCGCTGGCCTTCTTTGGGAATATCCCGCAGATTAAGCGCAAGCTCCAAACGCTGTACGATGTAGGCTTGGGCTACGTGAGCCTGGGCCAGCCCGCCACGACGCTCTCGGGCGGCGAGGCGCAGCGTGTGAAGCTCGCCAAGGAGCTTCATCGACGCCAGACGGGCAAGACGTTCTATATTTTGGACGAGCCGACGACCGGCCTTCATTTTGAGGACGTCCGCCAGCTGCTCGATGTGCTGCAGCGCTTGGTCGATGCGGGCAACACGGTGCTGGTGATTGAGCACAACCTTGATGTCATCAAGGTTGCCGATCGTCTGATCGATATGGGTCCCGAGGGCGGTAACGGCGGCGGAACCGTTGTGGTTTCGGGCACACCGGAGCAGGTTGCGGACTGTCCGCAGAGTTATACGGGCAAGTTTTTGGCGCCGTTGCTCAGGCGTGACCGGGAGCGTCAGGCTCAACTTGATGCTCAATAAATAGGCGATTCAGTTTATGGGCGCCATCGACTCCTTGTGATTCGATGCGCTTGCTGTGTCGAAGTGACGTATGCAGCCGAATTGGACATATACTTAATCTTTACGTCCGAATGCGAGGGAAAGGATATGTCATGGCAAAGGCTGTAAAGACGCCAAAAACCAATGCGATGCGCGAGCTGGAAAGCGCCGGCATTTCCTATGTTCTACATACGTACGAAGACGATGGTGATGAGTCGGTGGGCCTGGGGGTCGCGATTTCGGAGCAGCTTGGCGAGGAGCCCGGTCAAGGATTTAAGACTTTGGTCTGCGTGACACCGTCCAACGACTATGTCGTGTGCTGCATCCCTGTTGCCGACGAGCTCGATCTAAAGTCCGCCGCGCGTGCCGCGGGGGAGAAGTCCTTGGCCATGATGCATGTGAAGGATTTGCTTGCGGCGACTGGCTACGTTCGCGGCGGCTGCAGCCCGGTCGGTATGAAAAAACGCTACCGGACGCTCATTGATGAGACATGCGTCCTTTGGGATACCATTTTTATTTCGGGAGGCAAGCGTGGTTATCAGCTCGAGCTTGCACCCGATGATTTAATTGCATTTTGCGGGGCGACGGTTGCCGCGATTACGAGAGAGGACTGAGCCATGCCGCAGGAAGAATTGAAGCGCGGAGCTCATTTTGCAAAAGAATCTGCGCCTCAGACACCCTCATCCGAAGCTTCTTCGTCGCGAGATGACACTGACGACATGGGCTCGTCGGACTACTCCACGGTTGGTCGTTCTGCCGGGCTTATGACCATCCTGACTATCGTGTCTCGCGTCACCGGTTTTATCCGCACGTGGGCAATGGCGGCCGCTATCGGCATGTCGCTGCTCTCGTCCTCCTATCAGGTCGCCAACAACCTGCCCAATATGCTCTACGAACTCGTGATGGGCGGCATGCTCGTGACGGCGTTTTTGCCCGTGTACATGGGCGTGAGGCGTGAGCAGGGTCGCGAGGCCTCGAACGAGTACGTGGGCAACCTGCTCGGCATTCTGCTTTTGGTGCTGGGTGGCATTTCGTTGCTGGGGACCGTGTTCGCCCCGGGCTTTATCTGGACGCAATCGTTCCTTTCGGGTGACGGCGGCAGCATGGATACCGCTGCGTTCATGTTCCGTTTCTTTGCCATCCAGATTCTGTTTTATGGTTTGGGTTCGGTGTTCTCGGGCGTTCTCAACGCACACCGCGACTACTTCTGGTCGACGTTTGCCCCGGTCCTCAACAATGTGATCGTCATTGCGAGCTTTATGGGTTTTGCGCCCGTGTCCGCACAGTTTGGTGAACGTGCCGGCATCATCTTGATTGCGGCCGGTACGACCCTCGGTGTCTTTGTTCAGATGGCATGTCAGATCCCCGCGCTTGGCAAGCACGGCGTGCATCCCCATATCCATATCGACTTTAAGGACCCCGCGCTGCGCCAGACGATTGCGCTCGGTATCCCGACGCTGCTCGCCACGGTGTGCATGTTTGTCTCGACTTCTATCACCAACGCTGCCGCGCTGGTGGTCCAGCCCGAGACGGGTCCTTCCGTCATCGCCTATGCGCGCCTGTGGTACACGCTACCCTACGCGCTGATTGCCGCCTCGCTTTCGACGGCGCTCTATACCGAGCTCTCTCACGACGCACAGGAGAAGGATTACGACAGTGTTCGCACGGGCATTTCGCGTGGCGTCGCCCAGATGCTGTTCTTCCTGATTCCGTTCGCGCTGTACCTGATTGTCTTCGCGCGTCCGCTCAACATGATTTACTGTGCCGGCAAGTTTGATGAGTCCGGCGTGGCGCTGGTGTCCGAGTTCCTTGTCTACCTGGCGTTCTCGCTGCCGCTCTACGGCGTGGTCGTGTTGATGCAGAAGAGCTTTTCTGCCTTGCTCGACATGAAGCCCTATAGCCGATATTGCCTGTATTCTGCCATCGGCCAGGCCGGCTCGGTTCTGCTGTTTGGCGTTGTGCTGGGCTTCGGTATGCCGGCAATCGCGCTTTCGTATGTTGTCGACTACGTGATCTTGGTCGGCTGTTCGCTGTGGTGGCTGCGTCGTCGCTTGCGTGGCCTTCAGGTCAAATCTATCCTGCATGGCGGTTTCTTTGGCCTTTTGCTCGGCGGCTGGGTGCTGCCGCAGGCGTCGGCGTCATGTGGGCGCTTGAACTCTTTGTCGGGGCACTTGGTGGCTCGATTCTGATTACTCTTGGCTACGTTTGCGTTGCGGGTGTCGCCTCGCTTGTTGTTACCTTTGGCCTTGCGTCGTCCTTAAGATGCCCGAGGTCTCGGCGCTGCTTCGTCGCAAGTAGGTGCGCGTGGCCGGTCACGACAACATACCAACGCTTGCCGAGCAGGTTTCGCGCGTTCCCACACAGCCCGGATGCTACCTTTGGAAGGATGCCAAGGGCGATGTCATCTACGTGGGCAAGGCGAAAAACCTGCGCGCCCGCATGCGTCAATACGTGACACTGCAGGATGAGCGTCAAAAGATCCCGCTGATGATGCAGCTGGTGGCGAGCTTTGACTACATCGTTGTCGAAACCGAGCATGAGGCGCTTGTACTCGAGCGCAACCTGATCGGCCAGTACCATCCGTACTTTAACGTCGACCTCAAGGATGACAAGAGCTACCCCTTTATCGCCATTACAAAGGGCGACCTGTATCCCGCGATCAAATACACGCGTGAGCGTCATAAGCCGGGAACGCGCTATTTTGGACCCTATACCGATAGCCGTGCGGCGCGTGAGACGATAGATACGCTGCGCAAGGTTATCCCCATCTGCTCTGCATCCTGTGCGGAGTGGCGTCGTTGTCGCCGTACCATCGAGTCCCACAAGGGCGAGGAAGACATCGTCAATATGATTTGCGCACAAAACGGGCGTCCCTGCTTTGACTACCATGTCGGGCGCGGCCCGGGTGCGTGTGTCGGCGCGATTTCCCCGGCAGACTATGCCAAGAACGTCAAGCGTGTCGAGCGCTTTTTGTCGGGCCATCGCAAGGATGTCGTCGATGAGCTGACCTCCGAGATGACGGATGCCGCCGAGGCGCTCGACTTTGAGCGCGCGGCACGCGTCAAACGTCGTTTGGAGGTCATCAGGGGTCTGGACGATCGTCAGCAAGTCGTTTTTCCCTCCAGTGTCGATATCGATGTCATCGGGTTCTATCGTGAGGAGACCATCTCCGCCGCTTGCGTCTTCGTCGTTCGCGAGGGCCGAACAGTTCGCACCTGCGAGTTCATTCTCGACAAGGGTCTTGATGTTGACGAGGAAGAGCTCCAGTCGGGCTTTCTTAAGCGCTATTACGACGAGACGGCTGATATTCCAGCTGAGGTCAACCTTTCCGTCGAGCTTGAGGATGCGGAAGCGCTGGGGGAATGGCTTGCGGGCAAGCGCGAACGTTCCTGCCATCTCCATAGGCCGCAGCGTGGCGAAAAGCACCGTTTGCTCGATATGGCATCCAAAAATGCGCGCCATGCCCTCATGCGCTACATGATGCGAACGGGGTACGCTGACGACCGCACCAATCAGGCGCTCCTGGAGCTCGAAAGCGCGCTGGCACTGCCAGCGCCGCCGATGCGTATCGAGTGCTTCGATATCTCGACGCTGCACGGAACCTTTACCGTCGCCTCGATGGTGGTGTTTACCAACGGACGCGCCGACAAGAGCCAGTACCGTCGTTTTAAAATTCAGGCCGAATTGGACGAGGCAAACGACTTCGTGTCGATGTCCGAGGTTTTGGGACGACGCTATGCTCCCGAGCGCATGGCCGACGAGCGCTTTGGATCGCGCCCCGATTTGCTCGTTGTCGATGGCGGTAAGCCGCAATTGACCGCTGCGATCAAGCAACTTGAGGCTCTTGGGCTCGATATACCAGTTTGTGGCTTGGCAAAGGCCGATGAGGAGGTTTTCGTGCCTTGGGACGAGACTCCCGTCGTGCTTCCGACCGGGTCCGCGTCGCTCTATCTAATCAAACAGGTGCGCGATGAATCGCACCGTTTTGCCATCACGTTCCATCGCGAATTGCGCGATAAAGCCATGACGGTTTCGGTACTCGATGACGTTCCAGGCGTGGGACCCACCAGAAAACGTGCCTTATGCGCCATTTTGGTTCGATGAAGCGTTTGCGCGCGGCGAGCGAGCAAGAGATCGCGGAAGTTCGCGGCATACCTGCCGATGTTGCCAAGGCGGTCCACGAGGCGCTCGTTGCGTGGAATGCCGAGCGCGCCGAGGCGGCGGCTGGCCATTCCGATAGCTAAACACGAACCTAAACTACTGATATACATGATTGCGTGATTTTCAACCATTTATTTCGCCATGATTGCATGCTGGTTTCGGGTTTTATTAACGCTAAAACGTTTGACTAGTCATGGTGAACAACCCTGCTATCCTGCGGGTTGACGAAGACTGATATCTCACCTCGTCGATACATACTGTCTGGCGAATCATTTGTCAATGAATTCGGTGAACGGTAGTAAATACCGTTCAAGCGTATGTATGTATCGGTCGCCGAGCGCGGCACCTCAGTTGGGTTCGTCGGTAGGTAAGGTATATATCGTCCGCAAGTTGCGCGGGGGCAAGTCTAGGTGCTCCCGAGTAAGATTCTCTATTGATAGGAGAAGACATGGCCATCATCAACAAGGGTATGTCCAGGCGTTCGTTCCTCGGCCTCACCGGCAGCGTCGCTGCTGTCGCAGGGCTTGGTCTCACTGGCTGCGGTGGCAGCTCTAGCGACGAGGGTTCCGCTTCCGGTTCCACCGATTCCGCCAACCGTGGCGGCGGCGTGATCACCGCTGGTTCCGCTTACGCTCCGTCCAGCTTCGATCCCGCCAGCACCGGCTCCGCTGTGGGCCTGGGTGCTAACTGGCACGTCGTCGAGGGCCTCTACGGCATCGATTACCACGACTACAGCACCTTCAACGAGCTCGCCACCGACGATCCCAAGTCTGTGGACGACACCACTTTCGAGGTCACCATCCGCAAGGGCGCCAAGTTCTCCGATGGCACCGAGGTCACCGCTGACGATGTCGTTGCCTCCTACACCGCTTGCGCCGCTTCCGCTACCTACGCTCCGTTCTTCCAGCCCTTCGAGTCCATCGAGGCCAAGGACGCCAGCACCGTGACGGTCAAGACCAAGGTCCCCAACTTCTCCCTGCTCAAGGATCGTCTGGCCATCGTCCGCGTTACCCCGGCCACCCAGACCGAGGAGGATCGCGCCAAGCAGCCGATCGGCTCCGGCCCCTGGATGTACGACTCTATTTCCGATACCGAGATCACCCTGGTTCCCAACCCCGAGTACAACGGTGAGTATGCTGCCGAGGATAAGAAGATCCAGTACAGCATCCTGACCGACCCCACCGCTCGCGTTACCGCTCAGCAGGAGGGCTCCACGCTCGTTATGGAGCTCGTTACCGCTGACGCCGTCGACCAGCTCGAGAGCGCCGGCTGCAAGATCGATAACGTTCAGGGTTTCGGCACCCGCTTCATCATGTTCAACGTCGCCAAGGAGCCTTGGAACAACGTCAAGGTCCGTCAGGCTGTCATGTATGCGCTCGACACCGAGAAGATGGTCAGCAACACCTTCGCCGGCCTTGCCACCGCTGCCAGCTGCTACCTGCCCAAGAGCTTCACCAACTATCATGAGGCTTCCACGGTGTACAAGACCGACGCAAGAAGGCTAAGAAGCTCATCGAGGAGTCTGGCATCACCCCGGGTGCCATCACCCTGCGCACCACCGACAACGAGCAGATTAAGGGCATGGCCGCCCAGGTCAAGAACGACCTCGATGCTCTCGGCTTCGATGTGACCATCCAGACCGATACCTCGCCGGCTACCTACGCTGCCATCGACGGCGGCGAGGCCTACGATATCCTTCTTGCCCCTGGCGATCCTTCCTGCTTCGGCGCTGATCCCGACCTGCTGCTCAACTGGTGGTACGGCGACAACGTCTGGATGCAGACCCGTTGCCCGTGGAAGGAGTCCGCTGAGTGGCAGAAGCTCCACGGTCTCATGGACGAGGCTCTTGCCGCTGAGGGCGATGAGCAGCAGAAGAAGTGGAACGAGTGCTTCGACATCATTGCCGACAACGCCGTTCTGTACCCTGTTGTTCACGTCAAGACCGTCTCCGCTTTCTGGGACGATCCGTCCACTGCGCCCAACGGGGAGGCCCTCGATGGCTTCAAGGGCATCGGCACGACGAGCATGTCCTTCAGGGGCGTTGCGACCGTCAAGGCGTAAGACTCGCTTGAGTCTGTATGCAGGATGTCGGCCGTTGGGACCGTATCCTCATAGTTGAAACAAAGACCCGGGCGGCAACGATGTCGCTCGGGTCTTGTAATGAGTATCCGTACTCATATACCAGTTGGTCCTACCGACAAAAGAAAGGGGAGAGAACGTGAACAACTTGCTACGTTTGATTGGAAGGCGTCTTGTGGCGCTGCCGATCATGGCATTGGGCGTCACCGTCCTGGTGTTCTTCCTTATGTCGTTCTCCAAGACCGACCCCGCCTACACGGCGTTGGGTGACGGTGCCTCGCCCGAGGCGGTTGCCGAGTACCATGAGAAGTATGGTCTGGACGACCCCTGGCCCGTGCGCTACGTGCGCTATATGGGTGATCTGATCCATGGCGACATGGGCACCTATGGTGCTGCTCGCAACTCCGTTGCCAAGCGCATCTCCACGGCCCTGCCCGTCACGATGCAGCTGACCTTTATCGGTCTTGCTATCGGTGCGGTCGTTTCGTTTTTGCTCGGCGTCATTGCGGCACTGTATCGCGACAAATGGCCGGACCAAGTGATCCGCGTCTTTTCCATCGCCGGCTTGGCAACCCCGTCGTTCTGGCTTGCCGTTCTGTTGATCCTGCTGTTCTCTTCCTACCTTAAGGTGCTCCCGGCATCGGTGCTCTGCCTCACTTCACCACGAATCCGGTTGGCTATCTGGGACGTATGATCATGCCCGCTATCGCCTTGGCATTTCCGCTGACGGGCCAGATGACTCGTATCGTGCGTACCGCCATGGTCGAGGAGCTCGACAAGGATTATGTCCGTATGGCTCGCGGCGCCGGCGTTCCCGAGAAGGTCGTCGTCGGCATCAACGTTCTTCGCAATGCGCTGATCACCCCGGTCACCACCCTCGGTCTTAAGATCGGTTACCTCATGGGCGGCGCCGTCGTCATCGAGGTTATCTTCAACCTCCCCGGCATGGGCACCGCGATTCTGCAGGGCGTTCAGGGCAACGAGGCGAACCTGGTTCAGGCGTCGTCATCGTCGTTGCTCTTGCCTTCATCATCATCAACATCGTGGTTGACATGCTCTACCTGCTCATCAACCCGCGCATCAGGACGGTGTAGATTATGGTAAAGATTCGAGAGAAGCAAACCGAGCAGCTCGAGAAGGCTGCCTCCAAGGGGCTCAAGCTCGGTGGCTGGAAGAAGATGACGCTGTCTTCTAAGATTGCCGCCGTCGTGCTGGTGCTGGTCGCCCTGACTGCGATTCTGGCGCCCCTTCTTGCCCCCTATAGCCCGGTCGAGATCTTTACGGCTCGCCAGGCTCCCGGCAACGGATTTATCTTCGGTACCGACGATAAGGGTCGCGACATTCTGTCGCGTATGCTCTACGGTGGTCGTTACTCGCTGATTATCGGCTTTGGCGCCACTGCCATGGCTCTGGTCTGCGGCTCGGTCGTAGGCGCCCTTGCAGCGGTTTCGCGCAAGGCCGTCTCCGAGACGATCATGCGTATCTTGGACATCATCATGTCCATCCCGGGCATCGCCCTCGCGGCCGTCTTCGTCTCCATCCTGGCAACTCCGTGCCGTCGATCATCTTCGCCATTGGCTTTATGTACACTCCGCAGATTGCCCGTATCGTGCGCGCCAACATCGTGTCCGAGTACGGCGAGGACTATGTCCGCGCTGTCATCGTTTCCGGCGCCAAGGCTCCGTGATTTTGATCAAGCATGTTCTGCGTAACTGCATCGCCCCGATCATGGTTTTCACCGTTACCCTGGTCGCCGACGCCATCATCTTCGAGGCCTCGCTGACCTTCATCGGCGCTGGTATTCAGGAGCCCACCGCTACCTGGGGCAACATCCTCGCCGACGCCCGCGGCGGCGTGCTCGCCGGCCGTTGGTGGCAGGCGCTGTTCCCGGGCCTGGCCATCATGATCACCTGCCTGGCGCTCAACATCCTCTCCGAGGGCATTACCGACGCCATGGCCGCTGCTCCCTCCGCCGCCCTGGATCCGACCGATTCCTCCAAGCGTCGCGAGGCCGACCTGCTGGTCTCCGACCCCGTTCGCGCCTACAAGGAGCAGGCCCAGTCCCTCTCCGCTCGCCTTGGCGCCCTGCGCGAAGTCGAGCTCAAGCGTGACGATCGCCATGTGCCCGACGAGTCTGTCGAACCGATTCTCTCGGTCCGTGACTTCTGCATTCAGTTTGAGCATCACGGTGATATCAACGTTGTCGACCATGTCAACTTTGACGTCCGTCCTGGTCAGACCATGGGCTGGTGGGCGAGTCCGGTTGCGGTAAGTCCATCACCACGCTGGCATCATGGGCCTGACCGATGAGGACGAGCACCTTTCCGGCGAGGTCCTCTGGGAGGGCCGTGACCTGCTCAAGATGAGCAAGAAGGAGTGGTTCGGCCTGCGTGGTACCGATATCGCTATGGTCTATCAGGACGCCCTGTCCTCGCTCAACCCCTCCATGCTCATCTCTGCCCAGATGAAGCAGCTCACCAAGCGCGGCGGAACCCGCAGCGCCGAGGAGCTCCTGGAGCTCGTCGGCCTCGATCCCAAGCGCACGCTCGAGAGCTATCCGCACGAGCTTTCCGGCGGCCAGCGTCAGCGTGTCCTGATCGCTATGGCCCTTACCCGCGACCCCAAGCTGGTCATCTGTGACGAGCCCACGACCGCTCTGGACGTTACCGTCCAGAAGCAGGTCATCAAGCTGCTCAACGATCTTCAGGCCAAGCTCGGCTTTGCATGATCTTCGTTTCGCATGACCTGGCTCTGGTCGCCGAGGTCGCCCATAACATCACGGTTATGTACGCCGGTCAGGTTATCGAGCAGGCACCCACCAAGGAGCTGCTCACTAACCCGATCCACGAGTACACCCGCGGTCTTCTGGGTTCCGTTCTGTCCATCGAGAGCGGTTCGGGCCGCCTGCACCAGGTGCCCGGCGCCGTTCCGAGCCCGCGCGATTTCCCCAAGGGCGATCGCTTCGCGCCCCGCTCGAGCCATCCGCGTATTGGCCTGGACACCCGTCCGGTCTTCAAGCGCGTGCCCGGCACCGAGCACTTCTATTCCGAGCTCCCCGACGAGGTGCTCAAGGCAAATGGTTTGACCCCTCACGCGGAGGTGATGTAGATGAGCGAGACCGCAGTCAACGGCGTCGAGCCGATCATCTTCCTTGATGACGTCCACGTCACCTTTAGGACCCGTACCGGCTCGATTCTGCACCCCAACCTGGTTCACGCCGTCCAGGGTGTAACGATTAAGCTCATGCCCGGTCAGACGATCGGCATCGTCGGCGAGTCCGGTTGCGGTAAGTCCACCACTGCCAACGTCATGTGCGGCCTGCAGGCCCCCACGAGTGGCAAGGTCTACTTTAAGGCAAGGACGTTACCAAACGTACCGCCGAGGACCGTCGCCACATGGGTCGCGTCATCTCGGTCGTGTTCCAGAACCCGGCCACGGCGCTCAACCCCCGCATGGTCGTTCGCGAGCAGCTGCTCGACCCCATGCGCGTCCACAACCTGGGTACCGAGGCCGAGCAGGAGAAGCGCGTCAAGGAACTCTTGGAGCTCACCGGTCTGCCCAGCTCCGCTGCCGAGGTTCTTCCCGGCCAGCTTTCGGGCGGCCAGCGCCAGCGCGTCGCAATTGCCCGTGCCCTGTCGCTGAACCCCGATGCCATCATCGCCGACGAGCCCACCTCGGCTCTGGACGTTTCGGTCCGCGCGCAGATTCTGAACCTGCTGACCGACCTTAAGAAGGAGCTCGGCCTGGCCATGGTGTTCATCAGCCATGACATCCAGACGGTCCGTTATATCTCTGACGACATCATCGTTATGAATGGCGGCAAGATCGTCGAGCAGGGCGAGGCCAAGCAGGTCTTCCAGCACCCCCAGGACCCCTACACCAAGATGCTGCTCGGCGCTGCGCCGTCGCTGCTGCACCCCAAGCTCGGCGAGTAGCCTCGCTTTCCCTCCCGTGCGCCCGGTTCCCTTGCCGGGCGCACCTCCGTTGCGATTTCGAAAGGTTGGGTTCACGAGCCATGCCAAGTGCTCAGGAGCTACAACATCAATTTGGTGAATATCGAGGCGCCATGCCCCGTCCATCAGATTTCGATCTCTTTTGGAAGGATCGCATGGTCGAGGCCGACGCCGTCGGGCTTGACTATGCGATCGAGACGGCATCCGTCACCGATGCCGCGACCTGCCAGCTTTTCGACCTCTGGTATACCGGCATGTGTGGCGCTCGCCTGCATGCCAAGTACCTTAAACCCGTCTCGGACGAGCCCGTACCATTGGTACTTCAGTTCCATGGGTATCCGGGTGCAAGCCGCAGCTGGTTTGAGCAGCGTCGTTTGCGGGCATGGGCATGGCACTCATCGCCCTCGACTGCCCCGGCCAAGGAGGTCCCTCCGAGGACATTGGTGGATTTGAGGGCACAACGGTTGCCGGTCATATCGTCGCCGGTATCGACGGCGACCCGGCCAACCTCTACTATGTCCGCTTGCACCAAGATATTCGCATCCTGTGCCGCATCGTTCGCGAGCTCGAGGGCATCGATCTTGCGCGTGTGTTTGTGAACGGCGCGTCGCAGGGCGGCGGTTTGGGCATTGCGACCTGTGCGCTTAACAGCGAGCTTATCAATCGTGCCGCCATCCTCTATCCCTTCCTGTCAGATTTCCGCCTGGTCTGGGATTTGGATGCCGACGACATCGCCTACGAGGGCCTGCGCTATTGGTCTCGCTGGTTTGACGAGGACTCGACTCGTATTGACGAAGCCTATGCCAAGCTGGCGTACTTCGATTCCAAGAACTTTGCCCCTATGGTCATATGCCCCGTGCTGTTTGGCACGGGCACAGCCGATATCGTCTGTCCGCCAGCGACGCAGTTTGCGGTCTACAACAACCTGACCTGTGAAAAGCGTCATGAGTTCTTTGAAGGCTTTGGCCACGAGGAGATTCAGGATTTTGACGATTTGATCATTCCGTTTTTCTGCAAGGGAGGGGAGGCTCATGTCTAAGTGCGAGAGCAATGTTGACGAGCTGATTGTCCCCGGGCTTGTGGGAATTCCTGGAACGGTTTCGTCAAGGCTCGCCGAATATCGGGACTGGCGCGGTGATGTCCAAGCAGATGTTTCTGATTTAGAGACATGCGCTTCGAATCTTGAGATTCAAGGCCTGGCCATTACGGCGATTGACTTTGTTAACCCCTGCGCCCGTTACTCGGAGGTCTCCTTTGAGCTCGGTGACGATGCGATTCACGCTCGTTTGATCGAGCCTGTCGGTCGTGCCCGAGTATCTGAGCGCGCGCCGTTGTGCCTGATGTTCCACGACATCGATCGGCCTGTGCGCGGCTGGCATCACATGACGAGATTTGCCGCCATGGGGTATGCCGTCCTCGCGCTGGATGACGATGTTGCTGGTGCGGACGACCTGCAGCGGGAGATTTCTTCGCCCGCTTTTGTCGAGCGCGTCCGTTGGGGTTGCGCGCTGGCGAAGGTGGCGCGCAATCTTGATGGCATGGACCCCGACCGCATCTTTGCATGGGGCGAGGGTCTTGGCGGCGGAGTCGCGCTGGCGGTTTCTGCTCTGGACGAGCGGGGCCTCGCCTGCACGGCGGTTGCCAATCCGCTTCCTGGCGGCCTCGAGGCGCTGTCGTCTCGGGTGCGCGGATCGGTGCTCATGGGCACATCGCTTATGGATACCGTGAGCGATCCCAAGGATCAGTTTGCCGTATTCAACGGTCTTGAGTGTGACCGGAGGCATATCATCTATGCAAAATACGCTCACGAGCGCATCAATGCGTTCGAAAACGAAGTCGTCGACTTTTTTAACCAAACGTTCTACTCGTGTTCTTTGGCCTAGACGGCCTGGACACTGCCAACAATAGTGGGTGGCATAGGGTCGCCCGCCAGACAGCTAAGGAGATTCTTGTGGCAACTCAGAAATTCACCGGCGTTATCCCTCCCGTCGTTGTTCCCGATACCGAAGATCACCAGCTCGACGTTGCCTCCTTTGAGCGCAGCATCAACCGCATGATCGACGCCGGCGTCGATGGCCTGTTCTTCTTGGGATCCTCGGGCGAGGTCGTCTTCTCCACCGACGAGCGCCGTCGCCAGATTATCGCCGAGGCCGTTCGTATCGTCGACCACCGTGTGCCTGTTCTGGTCGGCATCATCGATACCGAGACCGAGCGCATGATCGAGCACGGCAAGGTCGCCCAGGAGCTGGGCGCCGATGCCTCGTCGCCACCTGCCCGTTCTATGCCCTGCAGGGCATGACCGAGGTCGAGGAGCACTTCCGCATCCTGCACGAGGAGCTCGGCCTGCCCATCTTTGCCTATGACATTCCCGTCTGCGTTCACACCAAGCTCCCCTGGAAGCTCCTTGCCAAGCTCGGCGCCGAGGGCGTTCTGGCCGGCGTCAAGGATTCCTCGGGTGATGACATCTCGTTCCGCTACCTCGTTCAGGAGAACGAAAAGAACGGCCATCCGATGAGCATTCTCACCGGCCACGAGGTTGTTGTCGACGGCGCCTACCTCGGTGGCGCCGACGGTTCCGTCCCGGGTCTCGCCAACGTTGAGCCCGAGGGCTACGTGCGTCAGTGGAAGGCCGCTCAGGCTGGTGACTGGGCTACCGTCAAGGCCGAGCAGGATCGCCTCAATGAGATTTCGCACATCTGGATGTCACCTCGGGCGTCCAGGGCTATGCCGGTGGCGTCGGCGCCTTCAAGACCGCTATGAACCTCATGGGTATCTTCGACAGCCCGACCATGCCACGCCCGGTGAAGGCCATGACCGGCGAGAACGTCGAGGCGATTAAGAAGGTCCTCCAGGACAACGGTCTCCTGTAAAGCTTCCCCAGGCACCCGATCTTGGGGCTCAAGTGGTCGGGCGTGACCCATTAGGTCAACGCCCGACCACTTTCACCCCAACCTCGGGCACCTGGGAAACCTTTACTAAGTTGCGGCGATAACACCGCCTTCATTTCCTGTAGTTGTTTTTTATCTCCTAAGGAGAGCGACATGGAGAACAAGTACGTCTGCTCTGTCGATATCGGCGGAACTAAGATCGCGACTGCCATCATGGAGTACCCGGCTGACGGCAGCGTGCCTCATCCGTTTTTGAGGCCGAGGTTCCCACTGAGGCCCAAGAGGGCGGCGAGGCCGTCTTCCAGCGTATCGAGCGTCCATCAAGCTGCTCTCGAGGCGAATCCCGATGTCGAGGTCCTTGGCGTCGGCATCGGTGCCGCCGCGTCGTCGATCCCAAGACGGGCGCCATCGCGTATGCCAACGAGATCATGCCCGGCTGGTCCGGCGTCAGTTGGGGCCGCGCCTGCGCGAGGACCTCGGTCTTCCCGTTGCCGTCGTAGGCGACGTGCAGGCTCATGCTCTGGGTGAGGCCCACTGGGGCGTCGGCAGGGCAAGTTCTCCGTTTGTGTCTTG
>ENA-OQDE01000393-OQDE01000393.1-human-gut-metagenome-genome-assembly--contig:-NODE-393-length-26955-cov-3.555874_pt1 | contig 26955 bp, 33 predicted proteins | sample MGYA00242768_ERZ504595 | MGnify/ENA primary metagenome ERZ504595 (study PRJEB26092, sample SAMD00036307) | human gut metagenome | host: Homo sapiens | study: EMG produced TPA metagenomics assembly of... | reverse complement strand
TCAGTGAAGATACTGTGACACTTCTGGATATCAACAATACAGTACCGAATGACATGTACAAAGAAGATATCGAAGGCAAGTTCCCATATACACAGAAAGATACATTTATGGGATTCCACTGTGGAAACACAGCGTCCTCCAAGCTGTCATTCTGTGAGATGAAGTACCAGATGATCATGGCGAGAGCGTTCCGGAAGAGGTGACACAGGGAACTCTGGAAGGAGACATCATCCCTGGAGATATTACATTCTTCCGTCTGCAGAGTACGGCAGACTGCAAGCTGCGCGCTTATATTGCGCAGGGAGAAGTACTTCCGGTGCCGACACGCTCCTTTGGATCCATTGGAATTTTCGCAATTCCGGAGATGGGAAGATTTTACCGTCATGTTCTGATCGAAGGCAATTATCCGCATCATGGAGCAGTTGCATTTGGAAAATGGGGCAAGGCATTGTTTGAAGTATTCAAATATATCGGAGTGGATGTCAGTGAGATCGGATATAATCAACCAAAAGGTGTCAGATATCCAACGGAAAATCCTTGGAATGAGTAGAGTGGGAGGAAGCGTATGTTATACATAGGTGTGGATCTTGGAACATCAGCAGTGAAATTGCTGCTGATGGATGAGAACGGCAATATTCACAAAATTGTATCCAGAGAGTATCCGCTGTATTTCCCACATCCGGGTTGGTCAGAACAGAAACCTGGGGACTGGTTTGCCCAGAGTATGGAAGGAATCCGTGAACTGACAGCAGAATGTGACAAAAGTCAGGTCAGAGGAATCAGTTTTGGAGGTCAGATGCATGGACTGGTTGTTTTGGATGAGGCGGATCATGTGATCCGTCCGGCAATCCTCTGGAATGACGGAAGAACAGAAAAAGAGACGGAGTACTTAAATCAGGTGATCGGAAAGGAGACTCTTTCCAAATATACGGCGAATATTGCGTTTGCAGGCTTTACAGCACCGAAGATTTTATGGATGAAAGAACATGAACCGGAGTTGTTTGAGAAGATTGCAAAATCATGCTGCCTAAAGATTATCTGGCATATAAACTGTCCGGTACTTTTTGTACTGAATATTCGGACGCATCGGGAATGTTGCTTTTAGATGTACAGAACAAATGCTGGTCAAAAGAGATGCTGGATATCTGTGGAATCAGAGAAGAGCAGCTGCCAAAGCTTTATGAAAGCTATGAAGTGGTTGGTAATTTGAAACCGGAAATCGCAGAAGAACTGGGACTTGGTACAGATGTAAAAGTCATTGCAGGCGCCGGAGACAATGCGGCGGCGGCAGTGGGAACCGGAACCGTAGGAGACGGTCAGTGCAATATTTCCCTTGGAACTTCCGGCACAATCTTTATATCAAGCAAGACGTTCGGTGTGGATCAGTACAATGCGCTGCATTCATTTGCACATGCAGACGGCAATTATCATCTGATGGGATGTATGCTCAGTGCGGCATCCTGCAATAAATGGTGGATGGATGAGATCTTAAAGACAAAAGAGTATGCAAAAGAGCAGGAAGCGATTGTAAAGCTGGGTGAAAATCAGGTCTTCTATCTGCCTTATCTGATGGGAGAACGTTCCCCTCACAATGATCCGTCTGCCAGAGCGGCATTTATCGGGATGTCCATGGACACCACACGGGAAGAGATGACACAGGCAGTCCTGGAAGGCGTTGCATTTGGACTTCGTGATTCTCTGGAAGTGGCGAGAAATCTTGAAATTCAGATCGAACGCACGAAGATCTGCGGAGGCGGAGCGAAGAGTATGCTCTGGAAAAAGATCATTGCAAATGTGATGAATCTGAAAGTCGATGTGATCGAAAGTGAGGAAGGTCCCGGATACGGCGCTGCGATTCTGGCAGCAGTCGGATGCGGAGAATTTGAAAATGTGGAAAGCGCTGTGGATAAACTGGTTCATGTGGTGGAAACTGTGGAGCCGGAAGCAGAACTTGTGGAAAAGTATGAAGAACGCTATCAGAAATTCAAAAAATATTATCCTGCGCTAAGGGGATTGTTTTAATATGATGAAAAATACTGCAAAGTTCTTATGGGACGATGCAGTATTTTTATTGGAAAAAAGCAGAAGAGTCTGCTACAATGGAGGCATCTTGAAAACTCGGCAGGACCGGAAGATTGGAGGAGAGTTATGAGAAAAACAGCAGCAGTGATTGGAATTGGATTCCTTAGTACAGTTTGGCTGACAGGCTGTGTGTCTGATGAGATGATTATACAGGCAAATTGGAAAATGCAGCTTCCGGATGGCGGAAAAGAGCTTTATCATGCAGATACGGGGGCTTCTTTTCACGGAGATGGTGAGAAATATACGGTGCTTCAGTATGAGAATACAGAGGATATCAGTAAGTTTTTGAACTGGAGGGCCGATGATGGCACCGGTACTTTGTATACAAATTCCTATTCGGAATTTGCAGAAAACTGTCTGAATATCATCGATGTTCCTCAAAAGGAACGACCGGATTATGAGGAATGTGTCTATTCATATCGAGAAAGAGAAACAGACTCTTCGGAGCTGCTTCTGGCGTATGATAAGGAGAAAGAGCAGCTTTATGTGTTGGAAAGTGTGCGATGACAGGTGATTTATGATAAAGAAAAGTTTTTTTTATTCGGTAAAAAGAAGTATTCCCATTTTGATCGGTTATTTTCCGGTCGAGATGGCTTATGGGATTTTGATGCGAATGCCGGGTATCAGTTCGGATGGTCAGTAATTATCAGTATGTTTGTTTATACAGGCTCACTTCAGATGCTTATGGTATCGTTTCTGGTGAATCAGATTCCTCTTATGACGGTTGCGGTTACGGCACTGCTTTTGAATAGCCGCCATATTTTTTACGGTTTATCTTTTATTGAAAAGTTCAGAGAATATGGGATCTGGAAATATTTTTTTGATTTATGGTCTGACAGATGAAAATTATTCTCTGCTTTGCTCTTACAAAGAAACAGACGGAGTGAATGAAAAATGGGTACATATTTTTTCAACGATTCTGCTTTGGGTTTATTGGATTACATTCTCCGGAATCGGAGGTCTGGTGGGAGAAATGATTCCTTTTGATACGACAGGAATTGATTTTGCACTGACCGCACTTTTTGTTGTAATATTTGTAGATATGATAAGGGGCGCAAAAGCAAAACTTCCGGCGTTGGCAGCAGCTTTGTCATCAGTTTTGTGGATAGTGCTTGTAGGAACAGAGCAGTTTCTGCTGCTTCCCTGCTCACAACGGTAGCAGTTCTGATATTTTTTAAACCTTATCTTTCAAAAGGAATGGAGGAAAAAGCATAATGCTTTCTATGGGATATACGATATGTATAATTGTGGTGTGTGCGTTTTGTACATTTGCAGAGCGTTTGTTGCCATTTTTGATTTTCAGGAAAGGCTCAGTTCCAAATCTGGTGAGATATCTTGGAAATATTTTACCGGTTGCAGTGATGGCAACTCTGGTTATTTACTGCCTTCGTGCCGTTGATTTTTCTTCCTGGGCGGGATTTATGCCGCAGCTTATTGCGGTTGCTGTGACAGCAGGACTCCATTTCTGGAAAGGAAATACTCTGTTGAGTGTGACGGGAGGAACGGTTTGCTATATGGTATTGATTCGGAGTGTATTTTGAGAACTAATATTGCTGTTGCCTGGATAGCAGGTAACCAAGGGAAACTTTGTGCATACAATAAAGAAATCCGTATTGTTTAAAGGAAAACGGTAAAATGGAAGAAATTATGAAATATGTAAAACCTGAATTACTCATGGTGGCAGTGGTCCTGTATTTTATTGGAATTGGATTGAAACAATCTCAGGCGGTAAGAGATAAGTATATCCCGCTTATTCTGGGTGGAATCGGGATTGTGTTATGTGCGGTATGGGGCTTTGCATCCTGTCCGACAAGCACTGGACAGGAAATTGCAATGGCAGTATTTACAGCAATTGTACAGGGAATCTTGACAGCAGGGCTAAGTACATATGTGAATCAGATGATCAAGCAGATCGGGAAGGAAAATTGAAACCTTTTAGATACCGCAAGTGCCGCTGTTCCCACAAACCGACGGGCTGTTCTTTTAATTTTATGGTTTTCAAATTTGAATTTGGTGGAGGATGTCTTATGTCAGGGAAAGAACTTTGGGAAGCATTTATTATGGAGAATAACTTTGTCGAGTGCCATTACGAGACATGGGCTTTTGGGGTGGAAGCGGATTTGCTGGCTCATTTAGTTGCAACTGGCGAAAAAACTGCTACCGCTTCAGCTTATCCTCTGTACGAATTGGAAAACGAACCTCTGCCTGCAATAGGAGCGTATAGTGTTATTTTGGACTCTAAAGACAATGCTGTTTGTATTATTCAAACTAAGAAAGTAACCATTGTCCCATTTTATGAAGTATCAGCAGAACACGCATACAAAGAAGGTGAGGGGGATAAATCCTTAGATTTTTGGAGAGAAGTTCACGAAAAATTCTTTACGGAATGTTTGAATGAAGCTGGATTGAAATTTACTCCTGCTATGAAAGTTGTATGTGAAGAATTTGCAGTCGTTTACAAACAATAAGGATTTTAAGAATGAGGGAGGTTCAAAATGGAATTTAGAGAAAGTGACAAATCTAACTACGGGGATTGTATGGCATTGACTATGGTACATATTCCTTGAAAGGCTGTACTCAAATGATACTCAATTGTACTCAAAAATAACACTTATCAAAAAAAGAGGAAATGCCTGAAAATCAAGCATTTCCTACAATTTTTCCAAATGGACCTGGCGGGAGTCGAACCCGCGTCCAAAAGCCTATCCCATGTACTTCTACTATCATAGTCAGTTCTTTTTGATTCCCCCGGCTGCACGAAAACGGACATCCTTACAGCTTCGGTAGCTTCATGATACGCCTGACAGCTCAAAGCTTTGCTGCCATCGTTTCTCACAAAAGTCGATGCCAGATTCTCAAGGTGTGAGTGCCCTGAGGCTGACAAGCAGCAACTAGGCTGCTAACGCGTAATTTTCGTCTGCGTTTAATTTTAAGTTTGCGATTTGACGCATCTGCCTGCGGATAGCTTCTCCATCTTCAAGACCCCTGTCGAAACCAGTACAAGCCCTGAATCATACGGTTTATCACCGTTCTACTTATAATATAGGAGAATCTGATAAAAAGTCAAGGGGAAACTTGTAACAGATTTGGATTTTTCGTTTATTTTCTGGAAAATTGTGATAAGATATAAAATGGGTTTTGAAAAAACAAAAGCAGCGGGAGTTTTGATTGAAGAAAGGGGAGAGCATATGCCGACAACGTATACACATTATCGATTTGGAAAAGATGTTCTGGATGCACTTCCGAGAAGAATCCGGACGGCAATGGAGACAAACAGAGAATTATTTGATATCGGTCTGCACGGACCGGATATTTTGTTTTATTATAGAGCGTTGATTCCCAATTCTGTGAGCGGACAGGGATATGGAATGCATAAGCAGATGGCGGATTTGTTTTTTGAGAAGGCGAAAAAGGTAATCGCCGATGCAGATGACAAAACCATGAGCAGGGCTTATATCTATGGTTTTATCTGTCATTTTGCGCTGGACAGTGAATGTCATCCTTACGTAGAGAAGATGATCCAGAAAAGTGGAATCGGTCATTCAGAGATTGAGATGGAGTTTGATCGTTATCTGCTGACAGAGGACAAATTTGATCCTTTGACTTACAGGCAGACGGAGCATATCCATGCTACTGAGAAAAATGCAAAGGTAGTCGCGCCGTTTTTGATCATGTGACTGCCCAGCAGGTGAGAAAAGCACTGAAAGGGATGCAGTTGTGCCATAAAGCGTTGTATGCACCGGGAAAAACAAAGAGAAACCTGTTGTTCGGAGCAATGAAGACAGCAGGACAGTATGACAAGTTCCATGGGCTGGTGATGAGTGAAGAACCGAATCCAAAATGCAGGGAATACTGTCTGTTATTGAATAAATTGTATGAGGGTGCAATCCCTGTGGCAGTAGATTTGATCATGAAGTATCAGAATTATCTGCTTGGAACCGGTGATCTTCCGAAACGGTTTCACTGCACGTTCGGGGCTGGGGACAAGTGGGAGGAACTGGTGCTGTGAGAAAGAAGGCATGGACGTTTGGCATTCTGACAGAACTGCTGTTGTCTGTGCTCTGCCCGTTTACAGTACAAGCTCAGATTGCATCGCCGCAGGCGTTTCAAAATCTGTCCTGGAAGATGGTGAAGGAAGAGCCGATCGAAACAGAACATGGAGTCGTACAGTCCATATGTGCGACAGACGATTACATCGTTTGTCTGGAAAACGTGCTGGATGGAAGTGGACAGCCGGATATTGTAAAGGCATACTACCGCAATGACAAGGACAAAAACGGCAATCCGGTAAAGCAGTATTCCCTTGCAATGCAGGTACAGGAGACAGATTATGAACATGCCAATGGAATGGCATATAATCCGAATACCAATGAGATCGCGGTCAGTCTTTATACCAGTTATCAGAAGGAAAACAGAGGATGTCTTTTTATCATGGATGCAGATACACTGAAATTCAAGCGCAAGGTGAAAGTGACCGATTCCTATAATATCCTGGGAATCGGTTATGATTCGGCAAATGACAGGTATGTGATCCAGACAAATGCAGATGGAGGATATCAGTTTAAGATTTTAAATAATGAGTTCCAGGTCACAGAAGATCTGGGAGATCTGGGCGGTTATGCAGGGGATGGAAATTATCAGGACCTGTGTGTGACAGAAGATTATGTTTTGAATTTTCCTCTGACACTGTTTTCGGGAAATGGTGATTTTCTGAATGTATACTCTCTTTCTGAAAAGAAACTGCTGTATTATGAAAAGCTGGATTTTCAGTTTGAGGATCATGTCACCAGTGATGAGCCGGAATCGATCTGTGAGTTGGATCCGGGAGTCTTTCTGGCAGTTGTGAATGTCACATTATCTGACGGGACAAAGAAGGTCAGATTGTACAGGATGGAAGTGCCTTACCAGTATGAGGTTGAAGTAAAGGTTCAGGTTGGGGAGGACAAGCCGTCAGTTTCCAGGAAAACAGTGCTGCGCGGAGAAGCATTTGATGCAGAGTATCCGGAGAAAGAAGGATGCAGGATCGCTTCCGTCAAGATTGATAAAAAAGAGATTGATCTGGAAAAGTATCAAAGCAAATATACTTTGAAATCCGTACAGGGGGCACATACGATTTCTATCGTTTATGAAAAGAAACTCGCAATGTGGAAGATCATACTGCCTGTTTGTGTCGGAGTGGTACTTTTGTCAGCGGGCTTTGTTTTTTACTTAAGAGTCCTGCAGATACGGCGGATCCGAAAGCGCAAACTGGAAGCGGAAAAACGCCGCAGAGCGCGGATCAAATGGCACAACGACGAGTGGAATATCGACGAAATTTATTGAATTTTCAGAAACAGTTCATAAAAAAAGAACTGTTTCTTTTTTGCCTCATGCTATAATAAAGCGGAAAGGATGGGTAATGTATGGATACATTTGTAAAGTTGGAAAATATTACAAAAATTTATCATATGGGAGAAGTAGAGATCCGGGCAGTAGACGGAATCGATTTCTCGATACAAAAAGGTGAATTTGTAGTGATTGTAGGCCCAAGTGGGGCAGGAAAGACGACGGTTTTGAATATACTTGGCGGGATGGATACTGCCAGTGGCGGTCGGATCACAGTGGACGGTCAGGATATTACAAAGTACAGTGAGAGGCAGCTGACGGGATATCGGCGGGATGATATCGGGTTTGTGTTTCAGTTTTATAATCTGATCCCGAATCTGACTGCTCTGGAGAATGTAGAGATGGCGCTTCAGATCTGCCGAAATCCGCTGGATGCAAGAGCAGTATTAAAAGAAGTCGGACTGGAGGAGCGAATGGACAATTTCCCGGCACAGCTTTCCGGGGGAGAGCAGCAGAGAGTTTCTATCGCAAGAGCTCTGGCTAAAAATCCAAAGCTTCTTTTATGTGATGAGCCGACCGGAGCACTGGATTATAATACCGGAAAGGCGATCCTGAAGCTTTTGCAGGAGATGTGCAGGGAAAAGGGAATGACCGTGATCGTGATCACACACAACTCGGCATTGGCACCGATGGCGACCGTCTGATCAAGATCAAAAACGGAAAAGTATCCAGTATGAAGTAAACGAGAATCCGATATCCATAGATGAGATTGAGTGGTAGGGGGATGAGATGAGAAAAAAAGCACTGCGAAAAGATTTTTATATGGAAATACGAAAGAGCTTCGGAAGATTTCTCTCCATTTTTTCATTGTTGCCATAGGAACTGCGTTTTTTCGGGAATCCGGGCAGCGGAACCGGATATGCGCTTATCGGGAGACGCGTATTTTGACAAAAGTAAGCTGATGGATCTGCAGGTAGTCAGTACGATGGGGCTGACAGCGGATGACTTGCAGGCGATACGGGAGGTCAAGGGAGTGGAACAGGCACAGCCTGTCTATTCCATGGATGCCTTATGTGATGTGGACGGCAGTCAGAAGGTCGTACATATTTTTTCCTCTCAGGATGGGATAAATGAGCTGAAGGCAGAAAAGGGGCGTATGCCCGAGAAAGCGGACGAGTGCGTGGCAGATGCAGATTTTCTGGCATCCAGCGGATATCAGATCGGAGATAAAATCACATTTCTGAAGGATGAGGATACAGAAGTGACAGAAGAACTGACACAGAGCACCTTTCAGATCGTGGGAAGTGTGAGCAGTCCGGAGTACATTTCCTTTTCCAGAGGAAGCAGTATGATCGGAAACGGAAGTGTCAGCGGGTTTGTATCGGTACTTCCGGAAAGCTTTCAGATGGATGCGTATACAGAAATTTCGATTCAGGTGAAAGGCGCAAAAGAAGAGACTGCTTTTACAAAAGAGTATGATAATCTGGTGGATGAGACAAAAAAGAAGGTGGAAGCGATCCAGTCGGAGCGTGAGGATATCCGTCGGGAAGAGCTGATGCAGCAGATGGATCAGAAGCAGGCAGAATTACTGGCAGAAGTTCCGCCGGAGGCGATGGAAATTGCAGCACCTCAGATCCAACAGCAGATCGAGCAGCAAAAGACAAGCCTGGAACAGGGAAAGTGGTATGTAAATGACAGGGAAGATCTGACAGAGTACAGTGGCTACGGAGAGAATGCCGACCGAATGCGGGCCATCGGGAGAGTATTTCCTGTTTTATTCTTTTTAGTTGCGGCGTTGATCAGTCTGACTTCTATGACGCGTATGGTGGAAGAGCAGAGGACTCAGATCGGAACACTCAAAGCGCTGGGATATTCCAGGCGCTCCATTGCCGGAAAATATTTGGGATATGCATTCTGGGCGACAGTGGGAGGCTGTGTGTTCGGTGTGCTGGTTGGAGAAAAAATCCTTCCTTATATCATTGTGACAGCTTATGGAATTATGTATCCTCATATGAATACGGTTGTGATCCCATATAACCTTTATTATGGAGTTTCTGCGTCACTGACGGCTCTGTTATGTACGATGGGAGCGACATGGTTCTCTTGCTATAAAGAATTGAGAGAACAGGCTGCGGAATTGATGCGCCCTCCTGCCCCGAAAAAGGGAAAACGAGTATTTTTGGAGAAGATTCCATCTTTGTGGAGTCAGTTCAATTTTATCTGGAAGGCGACGATTCGGAATCTGCTGCGTTATAAGAAGCGGTTTTTTATGACAGTGTTTGGAATTGGCGGATGTATGGCTCTGCTTTTAGTGGGATTTGGCCTGCGGGATTCGAGTGTTGATATTGCGAAGCTTCAGTATCATGAACTTCAGCTCTATGATGCCAATATTATTTTAAATACCAGCGCCAGTAAGCAGGAGCAGAATAATGTGGAACAGGAGTTGTACTGGAATGATCAGGTAGATAAGACTGCGGTGGGATATCTTGGTCAGATGAAGGTAAAACATGGGAACGAAGAACAGGAAGTATATCTGAATGTTCCGGAAGATCTGCAGGACTTTGAAGAAATGGTAGTATTTCGTGATCGCAGATCTTATACACAGTATGATCTGGAGACGGAAGGGGTAATCCTTACAGAGAAGACAGCGAAACTTCTGGAAGTAAAGGAAGGGGATACGATCACGCTCTGCCAGACAGGAAAAGAAGATGTCAAAGTAAAGGTCGGAAAGATCTGCGAAAATTATATCGGGCACTATCTGTATATGGGTCCTGAAATGTACCGGTCTCTGTATGGGGAAGAACCGCAGTATAACAGTGTGTATTTCCAGATGAAAGAAGGATATGAAGATCAGCTGGAGGTTTTGGGTGAGGATATCTTGAAAGGAGAAGGAGCGCTGAATATCAGCTATACAGATTCCATCGAAGATCAGCTGGATGACATGCTTGGAAGTCTGGATATTGTAATGGCAGTGCTGGCTATTTCGGCAGGGCTTTTGGCATTTGTCGTATTGTATAACCTTAACAGTATCAACATTACAGAGAGAAGAAGAGAACTGGCAACATTGAAGGTACTTGGATTTTATGATAATGAAGTATCGGCATATGTATACAGGGAAAATATGATACTGACTGTGATTGGCGGCGTTGCCGGTATGATTCTCGGAAGTATCCTTCACCGGTTTGTGATCGTGACAGTAGAAGTAGATTCCGCGATGTTCGGACGTAGTATTGAAATGTCCAGTTATGGATACAGTTTTCTGATTACACTTGCATTTTCTGTATTTGTAAATCTTGTCATGTATTTTAAACTCAAAAAGATCGATATGGTGGAGTCATTAAAGAGTGTAGAATAAATTCAGAAATTTCACAGTACGGACATAAATCTTTGCTATGATGAAGCTAAAGAGTGGCAAGATGAGGAGTGAGGAAAAGATGGACAAGACGAAAATTTTAGTAGTAGATGATGAGAGCAGGATGAGAAAGCTGGTAAAGGACTTTCTTGCGCGGCAGGGATATACTGTGTTAGAGGCCGCAGACGGCATGGAGGCGATGGACTATTTTTATGCGGATAAAGATATCGCGCTGATCATTTTAGATGTAATGATGCCGAAGATGGATGGCTGGCAGGTTTGCCGGGAGATCCGTATGCATTCAAAGGTGCCGATCATTATGCTGACGGCAAGATCGGAAGAGCGGGATGAGCTGCAGGGATTTGATCTGGGCGTGGATGAATATATTTCCAAGCCGTTCAGTCCGAAGATCCTGGTAGCCAGAGTAGAAGCAATCCTTCGAAGAACCCAGGGAAGCGGAAACGCAGATGAGATTTCAGCAGGCGGAATCGTGGTGGACAAAGCGGCACATACAGTGATGAGTGATGGATCACCGGTAGATCTGAGTTTTAAAGAGTTTGAGCTCTTGACATATTTTATGGAGAATCAGGGAATTGCGCTTTCCAGAGAAAAGATTCTGAATAATGTGTGGAATTATGACTATTTCGGGGATGCCAGAACGATCGATACCCATGTCAAAAAACTCAGGAGCAAGCTGGGGGACAAGGGCGAATATATCAAGACCATCTGGGGGATGGGGTATAAGTTTGAGGTAGAGTAATGAAACATTCGATCAAAAGGCAGATGACCGTAGTATTCAGCGGACTGATCATTTTTATTCTGGTCATGATGTTTCTTGTATATTCCAAGTGTCTGGAGACATACTACATCATGCATAAGGAGAGTGACCTTCTGGAAGTGCATAAGACAGTGGGGACGGCACTGGCACAGGGAAATAAGGAAGATGAGCGCGCGTGGAAAGTGATGGAGCGCACGAATATCTCCATGCTTGTGTTACAGGATAATCAGGTGATCTTCTCGCCGAGAGGAGATCAGGAACAGCTTGTCAGCCAGCTGCGCGGATATGTATTCAATCAGAATCAGGATGAAGGCGAGCTTCTGAAAAGTACGGACAACTATGAAATACGAAAGATCAGAGATCCGGTAGCAGGAATTGACTATCTGGAAATGTGGGGGACCTATTCTAATGGAGCGATCTTTATTCTGAGGAGCCCGCTGGACAGTATCTGGGAGAGCACGGCGCTTGCAAACAAGCTGCTGGTTTATGTCGGAATTGCGGCACTGGTGTTGGGAGGAATTCTGGTATCTTTGTTTGCGAGAAAGATCACAGAGCCGATCACAGAGCTTGCTTCCCTTTCCAGACGGATGTCAGAGCTGGATTTTGACGCAAGGTACAACGGAGGCGGAGAAGATGAGATCGGAACGCTCGGGAATAATTTCAATATTATGTCCGAGCGTCTGGAGAAGACAGTTTCGGAACTGAAGCGCGCTAATAATGAGCTGATGAAGGATATTGAGAAGAAAGAAAAAATGGAAGATATGCGGAATGAATTTCTGGGCAATGTTTCTCATGAGTTAAAAACGCCGATTGCTTTAATCCAGGGATATGCAGAAGGATTGAAAGAAGGCGTCAGTGATGATCCGGAAAGCAGGGAGTTTTATTGTGATGTGATCATGGATGAAGCTTCCAAGATGAATCTCATGGTCAAGAATCTTCTGACGCTGAATCAGCTTGAGTTTGGAAATGATGAAGTTACATTTGAACGTTTTGATGTGTCCAAACTGATCCAGGGTGTGATCCAGAGCTGCGAGATCCTGATCCAGCAGGCGGATGCGAAGATTGATTTTATCGGTGAGAGTCCGGTCTATGTGTGGGCAGATGAGTTCAAAACAGAGCAGGTGATCCGCAATTATCTCACCAATGCGATCCACCATGTGGACAATGAGCGCAGAATCGAAGTCCGTGTCCTGTCAAAAGATGACATTGTTCGGGTGACGGTGTTCAACAGTGGCCATCCGATCCCTCAGGAAGACCTTGCAAAGTTGTGGGACAAGTTCTACAAAGTAGATAAAGCACATACCAGAGAGTATGGCGGCAACGGAATCGGACTGTCGATCGTCAAAGCGATCATGGAGTCCTTCCATCAGAAATACGGAGTCAGAAACTTTGACAATGGTGTGGAATTCTGGTTTGAGCTGGACGGGAAATCAGCTTTACATGAAGAACAAAATGCGGTAAAATAATCTGCAAATGCAGGCATACAACGTGCCAACTGGAAACAGGAGGTATTTTGTATGCCTTTTTCATAGGAAAAACGTTCAGATGAAAGGAGCACATACATGACAGTAATTATCGATTATGGCGCAGGAAATATCAAAAGTGTAGAAAAAGCACTGCTCGCTCTCGGACAGGAGGTCGTGATCACAGATGATGCAGATACGATTTTAAATGCCGAAAGGATCATACTTCCCGGCGTCGGCGCGTTTGGCAACGCAATGGCACAGCTTGAAAAAACCGGACTGGATGAAGTGATCCGCGAAGCTGTAAGAAGAAAAATCCCGTTTCTTGGAATCTGTCTTGGTCTTCAGCTCTTGTTTGAAAAGAGTGATGAAGCTTTGGGAGTGAAAGGCCTTGGGATTTTAAAAGGGGAAGTGAAGAAGATTCCGGCACAAAAGGGATTGAAGATTCCTCATATGGGATGGAATTCTCTGCATTTTGCGCATAATGGAAGGCTGTTTCAGGGAATCGAAGAGGGCGCATATGTTTATTTTGTACACTCTTATTACCTGGAAGCAGAAGAAGAGTCGATCGTGAAAGCTTCTGCCGAATATGGGGTACATATCCATGCTTCCGTGGAAAAAGAAAATGTATTTGCCTGTCAGTTTCATCCGGAAAAAAGCGGTGAGACAGGTCTGAAGATCCTGAAAAATTTTACAGAACTGTAAGGGGGAAGAGGCGATGTTTACGAAGAGAATTATCCCATGTCTGGATGTAAACAACGGACGAGTTGTAAAAGGCGTGAATTTTGTGGATTTAAAAGATGCCGGGGATCCGGTAGAGATTGCGAAAGCGTATGACGCGGCAGGTGCAGATGAACTTGTGTTTCTGGATATTACTGCATCTTCTGACGGGCGCGGGACAGTGATCGATATGGTACGGGAAGTGGCAAAGTGTGTGTTTATTCCGTTTACAGTCGGCGGGGGAATCCGCACAGTGGAAGATTTTAAAGCACTGCTTCGCGAGGGGGCAGACAAGATTTCCATTAATTCTTCTGCGATCGCCAATCCGCAGCTGATCCGGGATGCAGCGGATAAATTTGGCAGCCAGTGTGTAGTGGTGGCGATCGATGCCAGAAAGAGAGAGGATAGAAGCGGCTGGAATATTTATAAGAACGGCGGACGCGTGGATGTCGGGATCGATGCCATTGAATGGGCGAAAAAGGTGGAAAGTCTGGGCGCAGGAGAAATTCTTCTTACAAGTATGGACTGTGACGGGACAAAAGCAGGATACGATTTGGAGCTGACCAAAGCGGTGGCAGAGAGCGTGTCCATTCCGGTGATTGCATCCGGCGGTGCGGGGACCGTGGAGCATTTCAAAGAGGCGCTGACAGACGGCGGCGCAGACGCAGCACTGGCGGCATCATTGTTCCACTATAAGGAACTGGAGATCCGGCAGGTCAAAGAATATTTGAGAGATCAGGGGATTTCCGTCAGACTAATATAGAACAAAAGAGAGGAAGTGAACATCATGTCTGGAATCAATGGAGACTGGTATGAAGCATTAAAGGGGGAATTTAAGAAACCTTATTATAAAACATTATTTAATACGGTCAATGAGGAGTATCGGACCAGACAGATTTTTCCGCCGGCGAATGATATTTTCAATGCGTTTCATCTGACACCTTTAAAAGATGTGAAGGTAGTGATTCTCGGGCAGGACCCGTATCACAATTTTAATCAGGCGCATGGGTTGTGCTTCTCGGTGAAAAAGGGAGTGCAGGTTCCTCCGTCTCTGGTTAATATTTATAAAGAGCTGCAGGATGATTTGGGCTGTACCATTCCGAACCACGGGTGTCTGACAAAATGGGCCGAGCAGGGAGTACTGATGCTCAATACGGTGCTGACGGTGCGGGCGCATGAGGCAAATTCCCACAGAGGGATCGGCTGGGAGGAATTTACAGATGCAGCGATCATGGCAGTCAACGCACAGGATCGGCCGATCGTGTTTATTCTGTGGGGAGCGCCGGCACAGCGCAAAAAACGGATGCTGAACAATCCGAAGCATTTGATCCTTGAGGCGCCGCATCCGAGTCCCCTGTCTGCATACAGAGGATTTTTCGGAAGCAGGCCGTTTAGCCAGACCAATCAGTTTCTGGAAGAACATGGGGTGACACCGATCGACTGGCAGATTGAGTAGGAATGTCAGGAATCCAGATACTGAAAAAGCTGGTTTACCGTATGTTCTGCCATATCTGACTGATAGAAATAGTACAGCTTGTTATTGCGGACTTCATGGCATACAAAACCATTCAGATACAGCTGATTCATATGATGCGAAATGGTCGCAGTTGTCAAAGAGAGCCTTTTTGCCAGATCACTCTGGTAAGTGGGTTCTTTTTTTAGAATTGCCAGAATTGCCAGTTTGGTAGGATCTGAGAGCATTTTCAGATGTTCGCTGATCTGATCGAGTGTAAAGTCTTCTGGAAGAAAAAAGTCAATCGCACAGAACAGAATACCCAGACGGAGAATATTGGAACATTGTGTTTTAGCAGCAAAAGAAATATAAAAATCGGCCATGTTACAAAAGGAAAGACAAGGGAGGATGCAGGTGTCCTGCGGGAGTGTCGTTCCTATTCTGCGAAGCAGGATTTTCTGGCAGTCTTTGGAGGAAACCAGAGTATCACAGTATGTGTAAAGAGAATGATATTTGTTCAAAATCGGCTCAATTGCGGCGGCAATTTGTTTTAACAGGAAAAGACATTCTTCTATCCAGGTCTTTCCATCTAATAAAATTTGCAGCATGGCAAGTTTTTCAGGAGCATCCAGAGAACTTTTCAGGACACAGGATACCGGATCGGAAGGCGTTTCTTCAAGATGAAGGATGGAAGCGGTCCATTTTGCGCCGTGATCATCTTCAAAATGCCTGCAGATATCATCAAAAGAGACGCCGTGCTCCATGATATCATAGTAGATGTAAAAGAAATCACGAATGAAAAAGTAGGAACATTCCCCTCATCTGGCGGTGTAAGCTGTGTATAAAGTGGATTTGAGAGATTCGGTGTGAGAGATTCGGAAGCTTCCATCATTTCCAGCAAAGGTTGGAAAAGCTCTGTGATCAGTTCTTTTTCCGGCCGCTTTGCGAGAATGCTGTTACGCATCGCGAGACAGTCATCCTTTAAAAGTTTTCGTGTTAAAATTCCAAATGCTTCTGCATATAAATCAGGTGTCAGTTTGTTCATTGTTAAAAGTATTCCTTTCTAATCTAAATATTCTTATTTGAGTTTCGATATTTCCCGGTCAAAAAATTCCCCGCATCTGCTGATCTTGAAAAGGAAAAGAAGCAGAAGAGAAAAGATCCATGTTCCAAGAAAGATCATGGGGATTTTTATATAATGTACAATTCCTGCAAGCAGAAAAGAGAGAACCGGCATGATGGCACTTCCGGCAGAATTAAAAAATCCGGCGGCGCGGGCAAGGTAATCAGGTTCTACGATTTTGACAAACGTAGTATTGAGAAATGCCTGAAAAATTCCCATACCGCATCCCTGTATACAAAACAGTCCAATCCATACTGGCAGAGTCATGCTCCATTCAGGGAAGGAAGGACTGCCAGAATCAGATAAAAGAGTCCCCATATCCCAAGAGAACACCAGGTATAGACAAAAGACGGCCGGATCAGTTCCTGGATTCTCGGATAGAAAAACAGAAGCAGCAGGCTTGATAAAGTCGTCAGAATATCAGCGCAGGCAAGGTATTCTGAGGATTTGTGCAAGGTTCCGCTGATGTAGGCCGCCGAAAGGGAGGAAAGGATCGTGGCAAGTGCATTGCATAACAAAGCTCCGCTGACAAACAGAAGAAACAACTTGTTTTTGCAAAAATAAAGAACGCCTCCTTTTAGATTCTCCCAGTAATTAGTTTGCGTAATAGCCATATCCAGATGTTCTTCTGCTTTCATCGCACCAATCAGGCATGCAGAAAGGAAAAAACTCAGCAGATCCAGACCGATGGCAAGGCCGGGGGCTATGGCCACAAGAACTCCTCCTGCAGCAGTTCCTGCGATCATACAGACCTGAGAACTGATCTGATTGAAGTTGATGCCCTCGTCAAGCTCTTCGTTGGCAAGCACTTTTGGCAGATAAGAAACTCCGGCGGGAATGCGAAATGCCTCGATACTATTAAAGAGAAAGGTAAATGCAACAAACATCCATGGCTGTAGAAAATCTGTCAGAAACAGCAGCAAAAATCCTGAAAGAGAGAGTCCGCGAAGGAGATCAGACCACACCATAACCTTTTGTTTTTGCATCCTGTCCACAAATGGAGCGGCCAGTGGCTGGAATAAAACAGTAGGAAGGACATTGGCTGCAAACACAATGGCAGAAAGACTGGCATTTTTCGTCAGAGCATAGGTCAGCCATGTGAATGCAATCGAATCAATCCCGTCACCAAGACGATTGATCATATTGGCAGACAAAAGTTTTGTATAGTTCCGATTTTTTAGGAGGGTACGGTACATACAGATCACAACCTTTCTTAAAATAATAGATAAATATCTAATAAAATCATAGAATATTATTAGATATATGTCAATGAATAAAAGCGGAGAGGTATTGTAAAGGCTGATTGAAACAGTCAACAGACAAGCTGTTTTATTACAATCTTAAGAAAATTTTAATGAATTACCAAGCAGAAATTTTTAAATTCTTTTATATAATGTAGTGCATTGGGAGGAGGTATGGTGTGAAAAAGATCATTGAAGTAAAGAATTTATACAAATTGTATAAGCTTGGAGATTCTGCGGTGCGGGCACTCAACGGAGTCAGTCTGGAGATTTATGAGGGTGAATTCTGTGCCATTGTAGGTACTTCCGGCTCCGGAAAATCGACGATGCTGAATATGCTGGCAGGTCTGGAAAACCCACAAAAGGAGAAGTTATTATAGACGGACAGCATATTGAGAATTTAAAAGAAGATCAGCTTGTCAGATTCAGGAGAGAAAAAGTAGGATTTATCTTTCAGTCTTTTCAGCTTTTAGGCAGTATGAATGCGCTGGAATGTGGCGCTTCCTTTGAGTTTCCGCGGTGTGCCGAAAGCCCAACGCCTGAAAAAGCGGATAAGATGCTGGATCTGGTCAAGCTGAAAAAGCATAAGAAGCATCTGCCAAATCAGATGTCCGGAGGACAGCAGCAGAGAGTTGGTGTGGCGAGAGCACTGGTGGTAGATCCGAAGATCATTTTTGCGGATGAGCCGACAGGAAATCTGGATTCCCGTACATCAAGGGAAGTCATGGCGCTGATGCAGCAGGTGGTCAGAGAGCAGAAGAAAACACTGGTCATGGTAACCCATGATGATCATCTTGCGGGATATGCAGACCGCATCTTCCATATTATAGACGGGAAAATCGTCAAAGTAGAAGACAATAGAAAAAAAGCAAGGGAACATGCAGAGCAGGGAGGAAATGAGCAATGAGACGATGGAAACAGGCAATGGGAGTGATCGTAAGTTTTGCACTGGTGGCGGCAATGCTGCTTCCGATGAGTGCACTGGCAAGAGAGCAGGCGATTCCCACGATACGACTGACACTCGGAAACGGACAGACAACACCACAGTATGCAGCAGGAGAGACAAGTGAACTGTTGATTCGGGTGTGGAACAAGGGAACACAGGATGCGGGGAATGTAAAGATTTCTCCGATACTTGATGATGCGGCGAGCTGGCCGTTTGAAATCGCCGATATGAACAACGAACTGGAGCTGGGAACAATCCCGGCGGGACAGTACGCAGAAGCAGTCTGGAAAGATTTAAAGGTACGCGATGATGTAGAGACAAAATCATACAAACTGGCGTTTACAGTGACTTATGATGATGGTGAGAACCAGTTCCAGAGTACACCTTACATCTTTGCGAAGACAACGGCAAAGCCGGAGGAAAAACCAGATGACAATAACAACAATAACAATGCACAGCCGGAAACACCGCAGGAGCCACAGGGCGGCGGAGAAATTTTAGCTGGTGGAGTGACAAACACGGATCCGATCATCTCCGGAGGAGGAAGTGGCGGCGGAACTTCTACTGCTTCAGTACCGCGAGTGATCGTGACAGGTTTAATACAGATCCGGGCGATGTCAATGCGGGAAGCAACTTTAACTGATCATTCATTTGAAGAATACATCTTCCACGACAGCGGTTTCCAATATGCTGTTTGATCTTCAGGCACCGGCTTCCGGAACAGACGCAGCAGCAGAGGCGCCGGCATTTTTGCTGCATCCGGTTCCAGCTCGATTTATCTGGATGGAATCCCGGCAGGAGGGACAAAAGATATTTCCATTGATCTGAATGCAAGAGCAGATCTTGTGCAGAAACCATACAGTATTGCGATGTCCATGAAATATGAGGACGGCAATGCCACACAGTTTGAAAGTGCTTCCAGTCTGGCAATCCCGGTAAAGCAGGCAGCCAGATTTGAATTGAGTGACATTGAAGTGGCGCCGGAATCCGTTGCTGTTGGAGAAGAGGCAAATATTACCTGCAGTCTTTACAATACCGGACGAATCAAGCTTTACAATGTAAAAGCCAAATTTGAAGGGGAAGGTCTGACAGGAAAAGAAATATTTGTAGGAAATATAGAGCCGGGGGCAACAGGTTCTATTGACGGAATCGTAACAGCAAATCAGGAGATGGATGAGACGAAAAAGTGTAAAGTTGTGATTTCTTATGAAGATGAAGCCGGAAAAAGTGCGAGCATGGAGAAAGAATTTCCTCTGACAGTAACACCTGCACAGAATCCTGCAGATATGATGCCGGTGGAGGCAGAAGCACCGGATAAAGGACTTCCGGTTGTTCCGATCGTGATCGCGGTTGTTGTGGTGGCAGGAATTGTTACAGTTGTATTGCTGCGCAGACATAAGAAGAAAAAAATGGCGGCTTTGGAAGAGGAGGACTTGCTGAATGAGGTGGATCGATTTACTGAGGATGAGTAGCAACAGTCTGAAACGAAGAAAACTTCGGACGTTTTTGACAGTGCTGGGTGTTGTCATTGGTACTGCATCTATCGTAGTCATGATCTCGCTGGGGCTTGGACTTCAGGAATCGATGTATCAGGAAATTGAGCAATCCGGAGGTGTTACAAGTCTGACAGTGACAGGAAAAGGTTCTTCCAGATGGGCGGTTTCTATATGGGGGATACCAACAACGAAGAGGAAGCGACCAAATATACAACAGATGATGTGATCGAACAGATTAAAAAGCTGGATCATGTGGCAGACGTGCAGCCGGTTTTGTCAATTGATGCACTTTTAAAGAAAAACGGATATATCGGATACTGTCCTCTGACAGGTATGACAGAGGAAGGGCTGAAAGATCTGAACATCAAGCTGGCACCGGCGGAAGCTTCCGAAAGCAGGCAGTGCGGAACTGGATCTGGTTATCGGAAATAATGTCATTACAAACTTTTCAGAAGAATCAACAGGAAAGATGTATTGGGAGACAGGAGTGCTTCCGGATATAGATCTGGCTCATGATTCATTGTTTTTGATCCTGGATCAGGAGGCATATTATTCGAGTCAGTCGCCATCTACGGGAGCAACAGCACCGGAGAGCGGTGGAGACGGCAAGACACAGCAGAGTACAAAGCCGCCGAAAAAGTATGTCGTGCGGGCAAGCGGCATGGTGGAAGGGGATGTGGATACATATAATGCAAATTCCTACTCGGTGTATTGTAACCTCGAGACATTGAAAAGTATGCTGAAAAAGGAGTTCAGCGGCAGAGCGATTCCGGGACAGCCGACTACAAAATCCGGAAAACCATATAAGGATTTTGTATATTCCTCACTGAAAGTCAAGGCAGATGACATTGACAATGTAGACGCACTGTCCACAGAAATCCGAAATATGGGATTCCAGGTGACTACAAATGTGGAGTATATGGACAGTATGAAAAAACAGTTTGCAATGGTGCAGGCGGTTCTTGGTGGAATCGGCGCCGTGTCACTGTTTGTAGCGGCGATCGGAATTGCCAATACAATGATGATGTCCATTTATGAGAGAACAAAAGAAATCGGTGTGATCAAGGTATTGGGATGCAGCCTGCGTAATATCAAGCAGATGTTTCTTTTAGAAGCAGCGTTTATTGGATTTATCGGCGGACTGGTCGGAAATATCTTAAGTTTTTTGATCTCTTTTGCGATCAATGCCATCGTGACCAGCAGCGGGGCAATGGGAGTGGAGGGAAATATTTCCTATATTCCGTTCTGGCTGGCAGCGGCATCCATGATTTTTGCAGTATTTGTGGGGATGGCGGCAGGTTATTTCCCGGCACTTCGGGCAATGCGGCTGAGCCCATTGGCAGCAATCCATAACGAATAAAGGCAAATTATTAATTCAAATATTTCGCTATTGCAGAGGATGTATTTTTTATGTGCGAAGTTTGAGTATAAGAAAAGCAGGAATCAGTGCAGTTCCTGCTTTTTGAAATCATAAGTTTCGGGATATTTCTCTGATATGCGGAAGGTAATCGGAATCAAGGCGGCTAAATACTCTGCCAGAATTTCCCGACAGCCCCTTTTACGTAATAAGAAACGATGGAGTTTTCAAGGGGAAAATGAATTTCAACTTTCTCTTTTTAAATAATCGTGCTATAATGCAGAAAAGCATAAAAATTCTGGTTTTCTAAGCGGAACCATACCGCATCTTTTATTCTAAGTCATATCGGAAAATCTCTATGCTTTGATTTCAATCTAAAACAGCAGAGAGGTTTGAGGGAAAGATGCCGTATTGGAAAGCCTCCTGCAGCTATTTTCATTCAAGGAGGTATTTATATGAACCAGACAACACAGATGCAGCCCGTAAACAGACTGTACAAATCGAGGATTTTTGCCATGCTCTACAGTGACAGGAAAGATCTGCTCGATCTGTACAATGCGGTCAGCGGAAAGCATTATGAAGATCCGGAATTGCTGGAAATCAATACACTGGAAAATGCAATCTACATGTCGATGCATAATGATCTGTCCTTTCTCATTGATTCCAGACTTTCCCTGTATGAGCATCAGTCCACCTACAGTCCCAACCTGCCCCTGCGGTATTTGTTTTATATCTCGGATCTGTATTCCGGGATGACAAAAGATGAAAACCTGTATGGTACGAAATGCATTCAGATCCCGACTCCGCAGTTTGTGATCTTTTACAATGGAAGTCAGGAACAGCCGGATCGAAAAATTTTAAGATTGTCTGATGCGTATTGCGTCAAAGAAGAACATCCGGCATTGGAGCTGACTGCGGTGATGCTGAACATCAACCGCGGGCATAATGAGAAGTTGAAGGAAATGTGCAAATCTCTGAAGGATTACTCGGAATATACTGCAAGAGTGCGGGAGTACGTCCAGGTAAAGCCGGTGGAAGAAGCAGTGGAACAGGCAATCAGTGAGTGTATTCGGGAAGGGATCATGGCAGAGTTTTTGAAACAAAACAGAGCGGAGGCGAAACAAGTGAGTATTTATGAATATGATGAGGAAAAGCATATGCGGCAGGAGCGGGAAGCGTCCTGGGAAGAGGGAAAATTCGAAGGGAAAATTGAGCTTCTTAGAATGCAGATTCAAAAGAAACTGGTAAAAGGAAAATCTATTTCTGAGATTTCAGAGGAACTTGAAGAAGAGGAAGATGTTATTGCAGAGATGATCCGAGAAATGGGAGAAGAGAGGGCAACGGGCAAAGAAGAACAATAGAAAATACATATTTGAGAGGGGGAGGAATCTTCCTCTCTTTTTACGTAATAAGAAACGAATTTCAACGTTCTTTTCTCGAGTAATCATGCGTTTCAATCGAAACAGCAGAAATCCGGTTCTTGACTTTGTGTGGTAAAATGTAGAAAAAGGAGGGAACAGCATGAAAAACGGAACAGAACATGATATGACACAAGGAGCAGTGGCCGTTCCTCTGATTGGCTTTACGATACCACTGGTACTCGGTAATTTTTTTCAACTTTTTTATAATGCAGCGGATTCCATCATTGTAGGTCGATACGTGGGGGAGCGTGCATTGGCAGCAGTCGGAACATCCACACCGGTGATGAATCTTGTCATCCTTTTGATCAGCGGTCTTTGTATGGGGGCAAGTATTTTAATGAGTTCCCAGTTTGGAGCGGGAAATTATGAACAGTTATCTCGTCAGATCAGTACCACATTGTTGTCCGGCTGCGGATTTTCAATCGGGTTTTCCGTGCTGACGATCTTGTTGTCAGAACCATTGCTTCGGCTGATACAGGTACCGAAGGAAGTGATGCCGGATGCGCTTGTGTATCTCAGGATCATTTTTATCGGAATTTTGTTTACGTTTATTTACAATTTTCTTGCCAATACACTTCGGCACTGGGCGATAGTAAAACGCCGCTGTATTTTCTGGTTGCCAGTGCAATTTTAAATGTGCTCGGAGATCTGCTTTTTGTGGCAGTATTTGGATGGGGCGTGGCGGGAAGTGCCATTTCAACGGTATTAAGTGAGGCCAGCAGCTGTCTTTTTTGTGCGTTGTATATCAGGAAGCGGGTTCCGCTTTTGTGCCTGGGAAAGCGGTGGTTTGTGTTTGATAAAGTTTGATGAAAAAGACTATTAGTTATGGAAGCACCAGTGCCATGCAGCAAGTCTGCCTTCAGATTGGAAAGACAATCATTCAGGCAGTGGTCAACACCCAGGGAGTCAGTGTAATGGCAGCATTTACGGCAGTAAACCGCGTGGATGATTTTGCGTATATTCCTCAGCAGAACATCGGACATGCCATGACGACTTTTATTGCCCAGAATAAGGGGGCAGGCAAAAAGGAAAGAATCCGCAGGGGATTTCAGAGTGGAATCGGGATTGAACTGGTATATGGTCTGATTTTGCTGGTTCTGATGTATTTTGGTGCAGAGAAGATTATGGGATTGTTTACCTCTCAGGAAGATGCACAGGTGGTGGCTCTGGGGAGGTCTTATCTGCATCTGGTTTCCTGGATGTATATTCTTCCGGCGATAACGAATGGGATTCAGGGATTTTTCCGTGGCATGGGAGATCTGAAGGTGACACTGTACAGTACTTTTATGAATATGGCAGGACGTGTGCTGGCAGTCATTGTGATGTTTCTGGTATTCCACTTTGGATTTGTAAGCCTTGCGTGGGCGAATCTGATCGGGTGGATCGTGATGCTTCTTTTTGAAATCCCTCTTCTGATGAGACAGTTAAAAGAGTTGAGAAAATAAAAACAAGGCTGCTCTTGCAGGATTTTTCAAGATAAGATACAGTAGATATAAAACAGTGATCCAGGGAGGAAAACAAACGATGAATACTATAAAAGTGAGAAATTTAGAGATTGGCACAGGAATGCCGAAAATCTGTGTTCCGATAGTGGGAAAAACAGTACCGGAGATTTTAGAAAACGCAAAAAGTGCAGTACAGGCAAAAGCAGATGTAGTGGAATGGAGAGTGGACTGGTACGAAGATGTATTTTCGTTTGAGTGTGTCGAACATGTCTTGCGTAAGCTGCGTGAAATTACAGGAGAGATTCCGCTTTTATTCACATTCCGTACACTGCAGGAGGGCGGAGAACAGGCAATCGATGCGGTGGCGTACAGAGAATTGAATGAAAAAGCAGTCCGGACTAAGATGGCAGATCTAATCGATGTAGAATTATCAGCAGGAGAGAAAACGGTGAAATCTCTCATAAAAACAGCGCATACCTTCGGAGTGAAAGTGGTGGTTTCCAATCACGATTTTGAGAAAACTCCTTCCAAAGAAGAAATCGTGGCAAGACTTCAGAAGATGCAGGAACTTGGGGCAGACCTTCCCAAGATCGCAGTGATGCCGCAGTGCAGGAAAGATGTGCTGACATTGCTTGCGGCAACGGAAGAGATGGCAGGAACCTATGCCGATCGCCCCATCATCACGATGTCTATGGCAAAAGATGGAGTGATCAGCAGACTCTGTGGAGAAGTATTTGGCTCTGCGCTGACTTTCGGGGCGGCAGGACAAACATCTGCGCCGGGGCAGATTGAAGTGGAGAAACTAAGAGGAGTGCTTGAAATTTTTCATTAGAGAAAGATCAGTGAATCTCCTATCGTTTCCTGCATTCCTCCGCTTTATCCTCATCCCAGACAAGTTTTCCGGTCTGTACTGCTTCTTCATACCGACTGATCTTGTATTCCAGGCGTTTTAACATTTGCGAAATCTTGTTCTGTTGTTCGATCAGATGTTCTTTCTGTTCCAGTAAGAGATTGGAGTCTTGCGGGGATCGTCGTCGTCTTCCTTCCTGGAACAGATGCACGTATTCGATCATGGATTCGACTGGAAGACCTGCATTTCTCATACACAGGGCGAGTTCAATCCAGCCCAGATCCGCTTCTCCGTAATTACGAATACCACCGGATGTTCGAGGAACCGCCGGAATCATACCGATGCGTTCATAGTAGCGCAGGGTGTCCTGTGTGATCTGATATTTTTCACTGACTTCTTTGATCGTCAAAGAGAATCCCTCCTTCTTGGAGATTCGAGTATTTGTGTACTCTTGATATAAGAATACTATAAAGCATGGAGTGTGCTCCAAGTCAATATATTTTTGAAAAAATGTCGGGCAGATTAGATTCCGGGTTGCTGACAGAGGATGGCAAGAGTATAATGAAAAAAATGAGAATTCTTCTGATTCGCAGAAAGGAGCAGAAAATATGAATGTTGAACAAGACTATATTATGCGTATGATCAAGGAATTTGCAAATGTATTGGGAAGACTGCTATTCAACAAGAAGAAACCCATGTATGAACTGGATGTAACGAACAGATACCATGTAGGAGATGATCTGTATACACGTTTATGCAGGATGGCTGATGAAGGAAAGATCAATGAAGCGGAAAATCTTCTCTATGAAGAAATGGTACCTGGAGATATGGATTATCTGGAGATGGCGCTGGCATTTTATGCGTATTTGAATTGTTTTGAGGACGAGGTCCTTCACAGGTATCATTACACAAGAGATGAGATCAAAGAAGGAATGGAAGATTTTCTGGACAGATATGGATGCAGTGATATGAAAGAATTACTGGGGGAATAAATACAATGGAAAGATCAAGAGAAGAATTGGATACACGATTAAAACAGCAGATACAGTTTATTGTAGAAGTAGATAAAGTAAAGAATATTTTCAGGCAGACATATCTTGCGGATGCAAACAGAAAAGAGAATGACGCAGAACATTCCTGGCATCTGGCGCTTATGGCAGTACTTTTAAAGGATTACATGAAAGAAGAGATAGATCTGGCGAAGGTGATGATCATGGTTCTGATCCATGATCTTGTTGAGATTGATGCGGGAGATACGTATGCATATGATGAAAGTGGTGCAGCGACCAAGAGAGAACGGGAAGAAAAGGCGGCTGATCGTATTTTTGGATTACTGCCGGAAGATCAGGGACAAGAATTCCGCAAGTTGTGGGAAGAGTTCGAAGCTTATAAGACTCCGGAAGCAAAATATGCCCATCTTCTCGATAATTTCCAGCCTCTTTTGCTGAATGATGCTTCAGGTGGGAAAAGCTGGGAAGAGCACGGAGTACACAGAAGTCAGGTGTATAAAAGAAATGAGCGGATCCCGGAGACTTCAGAGATAATCTGGGAGCAGATGAAGGAGATCATTCAGAAGCATATTGAGCAGGGACACTTATTTGAAGATTGATAAACTGTAAATAGAAACTGACAAAGAGGTGGGAAACATGTATGAAGCAGAAGTAGAGAGACTGCAGGAAATGATCGATGAGAGCAGCAATATTGTATTTTTCGGAGGAGCAGGGGTATCTACGAAAGTAATATTCCGGATTTTCGAAGCGCGGATGGAATTTATCATCAGTCTTATAAATATTCACCTGAGGAAGTAGTAAGCCACAGTTTTTATGAAAAGCATCCGAAAGCGTTTTTTGAAGTTCTATCGGGAGAAGATGATGGTATTGGATGCAAAGCCCAATGCCGCACA
>ENA-OQDE01000392-OQDE01000392.1-human-gut-metagenome-genome-assembly--contig:-NODE-392-length-26957-cov-3.585799_pt1 | contig 26957 bp, 37 predicted proteins | sample MGYA00242768_ERZ504595 | MGnify/ENA primary metagenome ERZ504595 (study PRJEB26092, sample SAMD00036307) | human gut metagenome | host: Homo sapiens | study: EMG produced TPA metagenomics assembly of... | reverse complement strand
ACCGATTCTGGAGGTCATCCGGGGAGCGGGACTTCACAATATTTTTGTAGTTGTGACACGGTATTTGGCGGGACACTTCTCGGAACGGGAGGTCTGGTCAGAGCCTATACCGAATCAGCAAGAGAAGGGATTTCCCACAGTCAGATTATTACCAAAATCTATGGATTAAACTGAATCTTACAACAGATTATACCGGATTGGGGAAAATTCAGTATCTGCTGGGACAAAGAGGGCTGACAATCCTGGACAGTGTGTATACAGAGAAAGTAGATCTGACTGTCCTGATTCCGAAAGAGGAGGAGTCAAAGCTGATCGCTGAGATCACAGAAGCGACAAATGGTCAGACCGGAATAGCCAGAACAGGAGAGTGCTGGTTTGCCAACGTAGATGGTGAGATGGTCGTATTTGAATAAGTGACAATAAAATGCCGGTTGAGGCAGCTTTTTTATTATCTTATGAAAATTCTGGCTCGATCAGTCCGAAAGAACCATCTTTTCTTTTGTAGACAACATTGACTTCGTCTGTCTCTGCGTTGCAGAATACGAAGAAAGCATGTCCAAGAAGATCCATCTGGATGCAGGCATCCTCCGGATACATTGGTTTGATGCCAAAGCGTTTTGTACGGACAATGCGGATCTCATCATCTACAGAAGTGTCATCTTCTGATTCGAAAAATTCTTTTTTAAAGTTATTGCCGGAACCGGAAGCGGTAGGATGTCCCTGGCTTCTGGCAACCAGTTTGTTTTTATATTTGCGAAGCTGTCTTTCAATAACCTCTTCTACAAGATCAACGGATACATACATATCATCGCTGGTCTGCTCAGAGCGGATAATGTTTCCTTTTACAGGAATGGTCACTTCAATCTTCTGACGTTCTTTTTCCACACTGAGTGTTACGATAATTTCTGTTTCAGGAGTGAAATACCTTTCAAGTTTTCCTAATTTCTGTTCAATAGCGTCCTTTAAACCTGGTGTCACATCGATGTTTTTTCCACTAATAATAAAGTTCATACTGGTCAACTCCTTTTGTTTATATTGTACAAAGAACTTGTCCTTATAAAGTGTTCTTTGTACTATGTAAACATTATAGCACGGAATTCCTCTATTGTATAGAACGAATTACTTCAATTCGGGTAATTTTTCCATCGGTGATCTTAACGATGCGCAGACCGAAATCAGAAAAGTAAGTGCAGGCACCGACTCCGATCTCAATTTCATCTTCCTTCATCTTCTTTAACAGCACATCCAGCAGTGTCTCATCATTCTCATAAGGAATGTGGACATGGATCAGACGATTGATATATTTGACTTTCTGAGAGGAACGGAAAATAATCTTTTCAGACTCATCAAAAGTCATAAACAAAAATTTTCTTGTGGCAAATAAAATTGCAATGGCGATTACGCCGATCAGACTGTTGAGCGGTGATCCATGCTCGATGATGATCTGTCTTGCGATGGCAAAGAGCAGAACCTCAAATACTGTGATCGGGGTGTGGAGATACAGCATACGTATCATTTCCACACCGATGATCAGGTTAAAACAGGTAGTCAGCATATCGTCATAATTTGGATACTGATTCAGGTCTGACAAATGCTGAAATGAGAGGATCAGCTGAAAGGTCATGATGATAATTGTAACTGCAAGGATCAAAGCGATGACAACTTCCAGGATTGAAGTGATCCATTTCAAAAAGGCATTGGCATATTTTTTCATGGTTGTCTCCTGATTATTTCAAATTGCTGCGTTTACGCATTCTGGAATCCAGGATTTTTTTGCGGATACGCAGTGTTTCCGGTGTTACCTCCAGAAGCTCATCGGTATCGATAAAGTCCAGTGCTTCTTCCAGGCTCAAAATACGAGGCGGTGTCAAGCGGAGCGCTTCGTCTGCACTGGAGGAACGGGTGTTGGTCAGATGCTTTGTCTTGCAGACGTTTAATTCGATGTCTTCTGCTTTTCCGTTCTGTCCGATGACCATTCCGGCATAGACTTTTTCACCAGGTCCGATAAACAAAGTACCGCGTTCCTGTGCGCTGTAGAGTCCGTAAGTGACAGACTCACCGGTCTCAAATGCAATCAGAGATCCCTGTTTGCGATACTGGATATCTCCTTTATACGGCGCATATCCGTTAAAGCTTGTGTTGAGGATTCCGTTTCCTTTGGTATCGGTCATAAATTCTCCACGGTATCCGATGAGTCCGCGGGCAGGAATCAGAAATTCCAGTCTTGTATAACCGCCGCTGGAAACGCCCATGTTCTGAAGCTCTCCCTTTCTCTGACTCAGTTTGTCGATGACAGTTCCGGTAAATTCTTCCGGTACATCCACGTAGGCAAGCTCCATTGGTTCTAATTTTTTGCCGTTTTCATCTGTGTGATATAAAACTTCTGCTTTGCTTACCGCAAATTCGTATCCTTCACGGCGCATATTTTCGATCAGGACAGAAAGGTGAAGCTCGCCTCGTCCGGATACTTTAAAGCTGTCGGCGTTCTCCGTCTCTTCCACACGCAGGCTGACATCGGTGTTCAGTTCGCGCAGAAGACGGTCGCGCAGGTGACGGGAAGTAACGAATTTTCCTTCTCTTCCTGCAAACGGGCTGTCATTGACGATGAACTGCATGGAGATCGTCGGTTCGGAAATCTTCTGGAATGGAATGGCTTCCGGATTCTCAGGAGAGCAGAGGGTGTCTCCGATGGAAATATCGGAAATACCGGAAATCGCTACAATAGAACCGATCGTGGCTTCTTTTACTTCTACTTTGTTCAGACCGTCAAATTCATACAGTTTGCTGATCTTGACTTCTGCTGCTTGTCCGGATCGTGATGGTTTAAAAGGAGCATATCCTGATTGACACGAATCGTTCCGTTGTCTACTTTTCCGACTCCGATCCGTCCGACGTATTCATTGTAATCAATGGTACTGATCAGCATCTGTGTCGGTGCCTCGGGATCGCCCTCCGGAGCCGGGATGTATTCGAGGATCGTCTCAAACAATGGCTGCATATCTTTTTCTTCGTCAGAAAGGTCAAGGACCGCAATTCCTGATTTTGCGGAAGCATAGACAAACGGGCAGTCCAGCTGCTCGTCAGAAGCATCCAGTTCCATGAAAAGCTCCAGGATCTCATCGATCACTTCATCCGGGCGGGCTTCCGGGCGGTCGATCTTATTGATGCAGACGATAACCGGAAGGTCTAATTCCAGTGCTTTTCTCAGTACGAATTTGGTCTGCGGCATGGCGCCTTCAAAGGCATCGACTACAAGTACGACACCGTTTACCATTTTCAGGACACGTTCTACTTCACCGCCGAAGTCCGCATGTCCGGGCGTATCGATGATGTTGATCTTGGTTCCTTTGTAATAGACTGCAGTATTTTTGGAGAGAATCGTGATTCCACGTTCTCTTTCAATATCGTTGGAGTCCATGACACGTTCCGCAACATCCTGATTTTCGCGGAATACACCGCTTTGTTTTAAGAGCTCATCCACGAGTGTTGTTTTTCCGTGGTCAACATGAGCGATAATGGCAATATTTCTAACATCTTCACGTTTTGTTTTCATAATTTTACACTCTTTCCTACTTATGTTAATGTGTGTTCTCTTGTTACAACTTTTTCATTCTATCATAAATTTCAGATTTTACAAGTACTCTTGTGACAGGCAAATAAAAAAATTGTCGATAGATTTTGTCGAACGGTTTTTCGGACAATCGGGTCTAAACTGCGGTATGATGTCATAGACTTAAGTTGACTCAAAAATATAAAATACCACATACGAGGAAGGGAGTACTACAAATTATGTCAGATAAGATTATTGAAAACAATCAGGTAACCATCATGGGAGTTGTGGCATCCGGGTTTACATACAGCCACGAGGTGTTCGGAGAGGGATTCTATATGGCGGATGTGCTTGTGAAGCGTCTGAGTAATTCAAATGACCGGATTCCTCTCATGATCTCAGAACGTCTGATCGATGTGACGCAGGATTATACAGGAGAGGCGATCAAGGTATCCGGGCAGTTCCGTTCTTATAACCGGCATGAAGAACAGAAAAACCGCCTGGTGCTGTCTGTGTTTGTAAGAGAGGTAGAATTTATTGACGAGGAACTGGATGGGGCGAAAACAAATCACATTCTGCTGGAGGGGTATATCTGTAAAAAGCCGGTGTACAGGAAAACACCGCTTGGACGGGAAATCGCGGACCTGCTTCTGGCGGTGAACCGTCCGTACGGAAAATCGGACTACATTCCGTGTATCTGCTGGGGAAGAAATGCACGGTATGCGTCCGGATTTGAAGTGGGAGAGCATGTACAGATACTGGGAAGAATCCAGAGCAGAGATTATGTGAAGAAAATTTCTGAGACCGAAACACAGACACGAACAGCCTATGAAGTATCTGTGAGCAAGCTGGAGTGCATGGAATAGGACGTTTTTCACATTCCCATCGTTGACATCACTTCTGAATAATGATAAAATTTCATAAACATTACTGAGTAGAGAATCGACAAGGTCAGGAGGATAAATATGTCAATTTTTACAGGAGCAGGAGTTGCGATTATTACACCATTTCATGCAGATGGAAGTGTGAATTATGAAAAGCTGGACGAATTGATCCAGTTTCATTGTGATAACGGTACCGACAGTATTGTGATCTGCGGTACAACAGGGGAATCGTCTACATTGACGGAAGAGGAGCATATGGACTGCATCAAGTTTACGATCAGACAGACGAAAGGACGGATTCCGGTCATTGCAGGAACAGGTTCCAACTGTACACGGACTGCAGTCGAGATGTCAAGAGAAGCAGCCGAGAGCGGTGCAGATGGCGTACTTCTTGTAACCCCATATTATAATAAAGCGACACAGACGGGACTGATTGCGCATTATAAGGCGATCGCGGCCGAGACAAAAGCGCCGATCATCTTGTACAGCGTAGCGAGCAGAACCGGAGTGAATATTGAGCCATCCACCGTAGCGACACTGGCGAAAGAGACTGACAACATTGTGGCAGTCAAGGAAGCATCCGGAAATATCTCACAGGTAGCGAAGATCTTGCAGCTGACAGACGGGAAAGTGGATGTATATTCCGGAAATGACGATCAGATCGTTCCGATCCTGTCACTGGGCGGAAAAGGTGTGATTTCTGTATTGTCCAATGTGGCTCCGAGAGAGACACATGATATCTGTGCAAGCTTCTTTGCGGGAGATATTGCGGGAAGCAGGGCATTACAGCTGAAGGCACTTCCTCTGATTGAGGCACTGTTCTGCGAAGTGAATCCGATTCCGGTGAAAAAGCAGTGAATCTGATGGGAATGGAAGTCGGCGGATTGAGAATGCCGCTGACAGAGCTGAGTGAAGCGCATACCGTGCAGCTGAAAAAAGCAATGCAGGAGTTCGGAATTCAGTTAGCATAAAAAATTGTTAAAAGGATATCATAGATTGAGCAAATAGCCAGAATGTGATATCCTTTTTGTATACCCATCCGGGTAAAGTCTGTCTTTTGCAGGCGTGTATTGAAAAGTCCGGATCGGTATAGCGTGAAAGAATAACGTTTTCCGGTGTGGAAAATGAAAGATACAGAACGAGGAGGAAATCAGGATGATAAAGATAATCATGCATGGCTGCAATGGAAAAATGGGACAGGTGATCACAAAAATTGCGGAAGCAGACAGTAAAGTGGAGATTGTAGCAGGAGTGGATCAGTTTCAGGGAGTGCAGAATCCGTATCCGGTGTTTTCATCGATGGAAGCGTGTGATGCAGAGGCAGACGTAGTGATCGATTTTTCCAATGCGGCAGCAGTGGACGGACTTTTGGACTATTGTGTGAACAGACGGCTTCCGGTCGTACTTTGTACCACGGGACTTTCTGAAGCACAGCTTGAAAAAGTAGAAAAAGCAGCAGAGCAGACAGCTGTTTTAAAATCAGCGAATATGTCCATGGGGATCAATCTGCTGATGAAGCTCTTGAAAGATGCCGCAAAAGTACTGGCGCCGGCGGGATATGATATTGACTGGTAGAGCGTCATCACAACCAGAAAGTGGATGCTCCAAGCGGTACTGCACTGGCGCTTGCGGATTCTGTCAATGAAGCACTGGATCATGAATATACGTATGTATATGACAGAAGCCAGTACCGCAAAAAAGAGAAGAGAAAGAAATCGGAATTTCAGCGGTTCGCGGCGGAACAATCGTGGGAGAGCATGAGGTGATCTTTGCAGGAATGGATGAAGTGATCGAATTTAAGCATACAGCATATTCCAGAAGCGTGTTTGGAAAAGGCGCGGTGGAAGCAGCCAAGTTCCTGGCGGGAAAAACAGCCGGCATGTATGATATGAGTGATGTGATTCAGTTTTAATCAGAGTTTGAGTAAAGAGCGGGGAGTGTCATGAAAGAATTAGAGACAAGATATCTGGAGCGGCTGTCGGATCTGTATCCGACGATCGCGGCGGCTTCTACAGAGATCATCAATCTGCAGGCAATCTTGAATCTTCCGAAAGGAACCGAGCATTTTCTGACGGACATTCATGGGGAATGGGAGGCGTTTTCCCATGTGCTGAAGAATGGATCCGGTGCGGTGCGAAGCAAAATCGAGGATGTATTTGGATATACGCTTGGGAAGAGGGAAAAGCAGGAGCTGGCTACTTTGATTTATTATCCAAAAGAGAAGACAGAGCAGGTAAAGCGGACCGAGAAGCATATGGAAGACTGGTATAAAATTCAGCTGTACCGTCTGATCGAGGTGAGCAAACGGGCAGCCAGTAAGTATACCCGTTCTAAAGTACGCAAGGCACTTCCGAAAGATTTTGCTTATGTTATAGAAGAACTGATCACGGAAAAGGCGGAGCTTCATGACAAGGAATCCTACTATAATGAGATCATTCAGACAATCATCCGGATCGGCAGGGCAGAAGAATTTATCTGTGCGATCGCAGATCTGATCCAGAGGCTTGTGATCGATCATTTACATATTGTCGGTGATATTTATGACAGGGGACCGGGCCCGCATATTATCATGGATAAGCTGATGACCTATCATTCAGTGGACATTCAGTGGGGCAATCATGATGTGCTCTGGATGGGTGCGGCAGCAGGGCAAAGAGGTTGCATTGCCAATGTGATCCGGATCTGTGCCCGTTATGGGAATCTGGATATTCTGGAGGACGGATACGGGATCAATCTTCTGCCTCTGGCGAATTTTGCACTTCGCATTTATGGGGACGACCCCTGTACCTGTTTCAGGCGCAAAGGAAGCGAACGCCTGCAAAAGGCGGAGATGGAGATGAATCTTCGGATGCACAAGGCGATTTCCGTGATACAGTTTAAGGTAGAAGGAAAACTGATTCTTCAGCATCCGGAATTTCAGATGGAAGAACGTGCACTGCTGCACAGGATTGATTATAAAAAAGGCACGATCCTGCTGGATGGAAAAGAATATCCGTTAAAAGATGATAGCTTTCCGACCATTGATCCGGCAGCTCCGTATGAACTGACCGAAGAGGAAGAGGAGATTATGGAACGCCTGGAAAAAGCATTTGCAGGATGTGAAAAGCTGCAGGATCATATGCGGTTTTTGCTTGCAAAGGTGGATTATACAAGGTGTATAACAACAATCTTTTGTATCACGGATGCGTACCGCTTAGAGAGGACGGATCTTTAAAGGAAGTACAGCTCTGTGGAAAAAGCTACCGTGGGAAAGTCTGTATGATGCGCTGGAAGGCTATGTAAGAAAAGGCTTTTTCGCGCTGGATGAACAGGAAAAAGAGCAGGGAAAGAATATCATGTGGTGCATCTGGCAACATCCGGATTCTCCGCTGTTCGGAAAAGACAAGATGGCGACCTTTGAGCGGTATTTTATCGAGGCAAAAGAGACGCATCTGGAGAAAAAGAATCCGTATTACGAACTTCTGGAAAAAGAAGAGGTGGTAGACGAGATTCTGGAAGAGTTCGGACTGCACCCGGAGGGAGCCCACATTGTCAACGGGCACGTTCCTGTAAAATGCAAAAACGGAGAAAGTCCGATCAAGTGTAATGGGAAAGTTCTGGTCATCGATGGAGGTTTTTCCAGGGCGTATCAGAAAGAGACGGGAATTGCAGGGTATACCCTTGTCTACAACTCCTATGGTCTTGTTCTGGTTGCCATGAGCCTTTTGAGTCGAAAGAGGCTGCGGTGGAAAAGGGAAGCGATATTCATTCGGATTACATGGTAGTGAAACGGGTGACAGAACGCCGTCTCGTTGGAAATACAGATATCGGCACCGAGTTAAAAGAGCAGGTAGCAGATCTGGAGTCGCTGCTTGCAGCCTACAGAAGCGGTCAGGTGATTGAGAAACTATAAGCAGAGACTTACGTGAAAAGAAAGGCATGAAAATATATGAGTAAAGAGATAGAAAAGGAACTGTTGGAGGAAGAACTGGATCTGGGAGCAGAAACAGAGGATCTGGTGCCGGATTCGGTGGATATGACGGAACCGTTAAAGATTTATTTAAAAGAGATCGGCAGGATACCGCTGCTTACAGCAGAGGAAGAACTGGAACTTGGCAGACAGATCGCAGAAGGAGATACAGAAGCACGACGAAAGATGGAGGAAGCAAATCTGCGTCTGGTGGTTGCAGTGGCAAAGCATTATGCCGGAAAAGGAATGCAGTTTATGGATTTGATCCAGGAAGGTAATATCGGTCTGATGCGTGCAGTGGAAAAATTTGACTACACAAAGGGCAGTAAATTTTCCACCTATGCGGTATGGTGGATCAAAGAAGCCATTCTGCGGGCGCTGGATTCCCAGTCCAGAGAGATTCGCGTGCCGGTCCGTGTAGCTCAGAATATGAATAAGATCAGCAAAACAGAGCGGAAGATGGAACAGACACTCGGGCGTGAAGTTGCTGCAGAGGAGATTGCAAAAGAGCTGCATATGACAACAGAAGAAGTAGAGCGCATGCAGAGCTATATCAAGAATCCGGTTTCTCTGGAGACTCCGGTGGGAGATGAAGAGGACAGCAATCTGGAAGACTTTATTGAAGATACACAGGAGCCGACTCCGGAGGAGGCTGTTGCGGCACTGGTACAGAAAGAAGAAGTGCAGGAGATGCTTTCCACGCTGACAGAAAAAGAGCAGAAAATCTTAAGACTCCGCTACGGTCTGGAGGACGGTAATGTACATACGCTCGAAGAAACCGGACAGATACTCGGCGTGACCAGAGAACGGATCCGTCAGCTGGAGTCAAGAGCATTGGAAAAACTGAGGAAATCAGCAGGACCAAGAGCATAAAAAAGAAAAAATTCCATTCATAAAATAATTAAAAAAAGGAAAACTTAACAGTGTAAGACTATATTTTATGAAAGGAAGAAGATTATGAAAAACAGAAAAAAACTGCTTGTATTGCTGATGTGTACCTGTATGCTTCTGGGCACGACTGCATGTGGAAACAGAAGAGATACACAGAACGATACAACAATGAATGATGCAACTGACAAAACAAAGGACAACAATGACAAGACAGACAGAAATGAAAACCGTACAGATGACAACAGTAACGGAAAAGCAGACAACGTGGTAGATGATGTCACAGACGGTGTGAATGATGTAGTGGATGGTGTGACCAATGGAGTGGATGATCTGACAAGGGGAGCTACGGATGCGGTAGATGATGCTGCGGATGGAATGACCAAAGATCATAACACACAGAACCGGGAGAATAACAAGTAGGTTTTGAATACCGGATAAACAAGTGCTGCAGAAGAAGTTTTTGCAGCACTTTTCTATAAAAGGAGAATTGTGATGAAGTTCAGACCTTGTATTGATATACATAACGGAAAAGTAAAACAGATCGTCGGCGGCAGCTTAAAAGATGAAGGCGATATGGCACAGACCAATTTTACTTCAGAACAGGATGCAGCCTGGTATGCAGAAAAATATAAACAGGATGGACTCAAAGGCGGGCATATCATTCTGCTCAATTCCAGAGATTCCAAATATTTTGAGGCAACGAAAGAACAGGCGCTCCTGGCGCTTTCGGCATATCCGGGAGGGATGCAGATCGGCGGCGGCATCACGGCGGGAAATGCAGAAGAATATCTGGATGCAGGTGCCAGTCATGTGATCGTAACCTCTTATATATTTCGTGAAGGAGAGGTGAATCGCAGCCGTTTGAGACGACTGAAAGATATGGTCGGAAAAGAGAGAATAGTTCTGGATCTGAGCTGCCGGAAAAAGGGGAATGACTATTATATCGTGACAAACCGGTGGCAGACGTTTACCAGAGAAAAACTGTCAGAGGAATTGCTTGATGAAATGGCGCAGTACTGTGATGAATTTCTGGTACACGGTGTGGATGTGGAAGGAAAATCTTCCGGAGTGGAAGGAGAACTTGTGGAACTGCTTGGCAGATGGGAAGGGATTCCTGTTACTTATGCGGGCGGAATCGGAAGTATGAAAGAGCTGGAAAAATTTAAAAAACTTGGACATGGAAAGCTGGATTTTACGATCGGAAGTGCACTGGATCTGTTTGGAGGGACAATTCCTTATAAAAATCTGCTCCGTTTGTAAATGAAATGTAAACAAAGCGGAACAAAAACATGAATTGGTTGAATTCATGGAAGTTAGTGATAGAATGGTAGGCAGAGTAAATTTAGACAAGGAGCAGATTGCAGATTATGGGTTTAATGGATAAAATTTTCGGGACTCACAGCCAGCATGAGCTGAAGAGAATCTATCCGATCGTGGATCGCATTGAGGCGCTGGAGCCAGAGATGAAAGCACTTTCGGATGCGGAATTAAAGGATAAGACAAGAGAGTTTAAAGAACGTCTCAAAGAGGGAGAGACACTGGATGATATTCTCCCGGAGGCATATGCAGTTGTAAGAGAAGGTGCATATAGAAGTATGGGGATGCGCCATTACCGGGTACAGCTGATCGGCGGTATCATCCTGCATCAGGGACGTATCGCAGAGATGCGTACAGGTGAAGGTAAGACACTGGTATCCACACTTCCGGCATATCTGAATGCGCTGGAAGGAAAAGGCGTTCACATTGTCACAGTCAATGATTATCTGGCAAAGCGTGATGCCGAGTGGATGGGAAAAGTACACGAATTTCTGGGACTGACAGTCGGTGTGGTTCTCAATGATATGGACAATGATGAGCGCCGCGCGGCATATAATTGTGATATTACATATGTAACGAACAACGAACTGGGATTTGATTATCTGAGAGACAACATGGTGATCTACAAGGAACAGCTTGTACAAAGAGGGCTGAACTTTGCGGTTATCGATGAGGTTGACTCCGTATTGATCGATGAAGCCAGAACTCCGCTGATCATTTCCGGACAGAGTAATAAATCTACAAAATTGTATGAGGCATGCGATATTCTGGCACGCCAGCTGGAAAGAGGAGAAGCAAGCGGTGAGTTTTCCAAGATCAATGCGATCATGGGAGAGGATATTGAAGAGTCCGGAGATTTTATTGTCAACGAGAAAGAAAAGGTTGTCAATCTGACAGAAGACGGTGTGAAGAAGGTAGAAAACTTCTTCCATATCGAGAACCTGGCAGATCCGGAGAATCTGGAGATCCAGCACAACATCATTCTGGCGCTGCGTGCGCATAACCTGATGTTCCGCGATCAGGATTACGTGGTGACTCAGGAGGGAGAGGTTATGATCGTGGATGAGTTCACCGGACGTATCATGCCGGGAAGACGGTATTCGGACGGACTGCATCAGGCGATCGAAGCAAAAGAGCATGTGAAGGTCAGAAGAGAGAGCAAGACACTGGCAACTATTACATTCCAGAACCTGTTCAACAAGTATGAGAAGAAGAGCGGTATGACAGGTACTGCCTTGACTGAGGAAAAAGAGTTCCGTGATATTTACGGAATGGACGTTGTAGAGATCCCGACCAACCGTCCGGTTCAGAGAAAAGATCTCGAAGACGCAGTATATAAGACAAAACAGGAAAAATACCACGCAGTCGTTGAAGCCGTGAAAGAAGCGCATGCAACGGGACAGCCGGTCCTGGTTGGTACGATCACGATCGAGGTTTCAGAGCTGCTCAGCAAAATGCTGAAAAAAGAAGGAATTCAGCATAAGGTATTGAATGCCAAGTATCATGAACTGGAAGCAGAAATCGTGGCAGATGCGGGACAGCACGGAGCAGTCACGATTGCGACCAACATGGCCGGACGTGGTACGGATATCAAGCTGGATGATGCTGCAAGAGAGGCCGGAGGTCTTAAGATCATCGGTACAGAGCGTCATGAATCCAGACGTATTGACAACCAGCTGCGCGGACGTTCCGGACGACAGGGAGATCCGGGAGAATCCCGTTTCTACATTTCTCTGGAGGATGATCTGATGCGTCTGTTTGGTTCTGAACGTCTGATGAGTGTATTCAACACACTTGGTGTAGAGGACGGAGAACAGATCGAGCATAAGATGCTCTCCAGTGCGATTGAGAAAGCACAGAAGAAGATCGAGGGCAATAACTTTGGAATCCGTAAGAATCTGCTGGAATACGATCAGGTTATGAATGAGCAGAGAGAGATCATTTATGAGGAAAGACGTCGTGTTCTGGACGGAGAGAGCATGCGAGATACCATCTACAATATGATGACAGAATATGTAGAAAATATGACAGACCGCTTTGCCGCACCGGATGCAGATTCGGAAGAATGGGATCTGTCAGGACTGGAGCTGACACTTCACGGGGAGATTCCGATGCTGAAGATGCCGGATGCAGAGGAAGTCAAGGACATGAGACAGAAAGAGCTCAAGCATACATTGAAAGAGCGTGCTGTAAAAGCATACGAGGAGAAAGAAGCAGAATTCCCGGAAGCAGAGCAGCTGCGTGAGATGGAGCGAGTGGTACTGTTAAAGGCAATCGATACACGCTGGATGGATCACATCGATGATATGGATCAGCTCCGTCAGGGAATCGGTCTTCAGGCATACGGACAGAGAGATCCACTGGTAGAATATAAGATGATGGGATACGATATGTTCGGCGAGATGACCAATTCCATCGCAGAGACGACGATCCGTACCTTATTCCATATCCGGATCGAGCAGAAGGTAGAAAGAGAGCAGGTGGCACAGGCGACCGGAACAAACAAAGATGACAGCGCATCACACACTCCGAAAAAACGGGAAGAGAAAAAGGTTTATCCAAATGATCCATGCCCGTGCGGAAGTGGCAAGAAGTACAAACAGTGCTGCGGAAGAAAATAGTAACCAGGTAAGTGCCTGAATATTTTGTTGACTGTGTGTATACTGCATCAGACATTGTGCTGCAATATATACACAGTCAATGTTGATTTAAAACAGATTTTTGAAAAAAGAAAGAGGTGATCAAGGTGGTTTTATTAGATGAACTGAAAGTAAGACTGAGTGCATACGAAGAGCCGCTGAAAGATTTGAGGGATTCACTTTGACTTAGCGTCAAAGAAAGAACGAATTGAGGAATTAGAAAGAACGATCGAGGAGCCGGGATTCTGGGATAATCCGGATCAGTCCAGACAGACGATGCAGGTATTGAAAAGTCTTCAGGATTCGGTAAAGCAGATTGAGCAGATGTACGCAGATTATGAGGATCTGGGACTTCTGATTGAGATGAGTCAGGAGGAACAGGACGAAGAGACGGTGCAGGAGATTGAGGAAGAACTGCTCCGTTTTGAAGGAGAGTTTGAAGAGCTGAGGATCCAGACACTTCTGACCGGAGAGTATGACAGAGATCATGCGATCGTTACGCTTCACGCCGGAGCAGGCGGAACAGAATCCTGTGACTGGGCAAACATGCTTTACAGAATGTACACCAGATGGCAGAGAAAAAGGGATTTTCCGTAGAAGTTCTGGATTATCTGGAAGGAGATGTTGCGGGAATCAAAGGCGTGACATTTGAAGTACGAGGAGAGAATGCTTACGGATATCTGCGCTCTGAAAAAGGGGTGCACAGACTGGTCAGAATTTCTCCGTTTAATGCGGCAGGAAAGCGGCAGACTTCTTTTGCATCCTGTGATGTGATTCCGGATATTGAGGAAGATATTGATATTGAGATCAATGATGACGATATCAGGATTGACACATATCGTTCCAGCGGAGCGGGCGGACAGCATATCAATAAGACTTCTTCGGCAATCCGTATCACGCATTTCCCGACAGGAATTGTTGTTCAGTGTCAGAATGAGCGTTCTCAGCACATGAATAAAGACAAGGCAATGCAGATGCTCAAAGCCAAGCTGTATCTGATGAAGCAGCAGGAGCAGGCAGACAAAGTGTCCGGTATTCGCGGTGAGATCAAGGAAATCGGATTCGGAAGTCAGATCCGTTCCTATGTCATGCAGCCATATACATTGGTGAAAGATCACCGTACGAACATGGAGATCAGCAATGTGAATGGTGTGTTAGACGGCAATCTGGATCCATTCATCAATGCATATTTAAGTGCTCAGAAAAACACAGAAGAGTAGGACAGATGCAGAAAAAAGAACAGGAAGGAAGGCGAATATGGTAAATATAGCAGTTATGGGATATGGCACGGTGGGATCCGGAGTCATTGAAGTATTACAGACCAATAAGGAACGAATCGACCAGAGAGCCGGGGATGAGATCCATGTAAAATACATTCTGGATCTGAGAGATTTCCCGGGAGATCCGATTCAGGAAAAAATTGTACATGATTTTCAGGTGATCGCAGAAGATCCTTCCATTCAGATCGTGGTAGAGGTAATGGGTGGGATCGAACCCGCATATACTTTTGTGAAGAAGTGTCTGATGGCCGGAAAAAGCGTGGTGACCTCCAACAAAGCACTGGTGGCAAAGCACGGTGCAGAGCTGCTTTCCATTGCAAGGGAGAAAAATATCAATTTTCTGTTTGAGGCCAGTGTCGGAGGCGGAATTCCGATCATCCGTCCGTTAAATTCTTCAATGACAGCAGATGAGATTGAAGAAATCACAGGGATTTTAAACGGAACGACCAATTATATGCTCAGTAAGATGTTTTATGAAGGAGCAGATTATGAGGAAGTTTTAAAAGAGGCGCAGGAAAAAGGGTATGCGGAACGAAATCCGGAAGCGGACGTGGAAGGATATGATGCATGCCGGAAGATTGCGATTCTTTCATCTTTGATTTCCGGACAGCAGGTGGATTTTGAAGATATTTATACAGAGGGGATCACGCAGATTACAAAAGAAGATATGATGTATGCAAAGGCAATGGGAATGACGATCAAGCTTCTTGCATGCAGCAGAAGGGATGAAGATCATATCCATGCCATCGTTGCTCCGTATCTGCTGAGCTCTTCGCATCCATTGTATAGCGTAAATGATGTCTTTAATGCGATTTTTGTACATGGCAATGTACTCGGAGATGCAATGTTTTACGGAAGCGGTGCAGGAAAGCTTCCGACAGCGAGTGCGGTTGTTTCTGATATTGTAGATGAAGTAAAGCATTTGAACCGGAATATTATGACGATGTGGGATCAGGATAAAGTGGAACTGCTTCCGATCTCGGATACGAGCAAGCGTTTCTTTGTGCGGATCAAGGGAGAACCACAGGCAATGAGAGCACATCTGGAAAGTAAATTCGGATCGATTGAGATTGTACAGGTGGAATCGTTGGAGGGAGAATTCGGATTTCTGACAGAAATTATGACAGAAGGACACTTTGAACAGTGCCAGAAAGAATTTCCGTCCATTCTCCACCGGATTAGAGTAGAAGGGTGAGGTGCGTATGAAATATGTTGTTGTTTTATGTGACGGGATGGCAGATGAACCGTTGGAAGAACTGGGCGGTATGACACCCCTGGAGAAGGCGCATACTCCAAATCTGGACCGCATGGCGCAGATTTCAGAGATTGGCATGGTGCAGACTGTTCCCGACGGGATGGCTCCGGGAAGCGATACGGCGAATCTTTCCGTGATCGGATATGACCCAAAAGAATATTATACCGGACGTTCCCCTTTGGAGGCACTGAGTATTGGGTGGATATGCACCGACAGATGTGTCTTTCCGCTGCAATCTGGTGACACTGTCCGAGGAAGAAGAGAACTATGAAGATAAACATATTCTGGATCACAGTTCCAGTGAGATCAGTACCGAGGATGCGGCTGTTCTGATGGAGACCCTGATGCAGGAAATGCGAAGAGGCGGGTATGAGTTTTATACAGGCACGAGTTACAGACATTTGCTGATCCATAAATTTGGAAGTGTAGTTGAATTGACAGCGCCTCATGATATCCTGACAAAGCGGATCGGGGAGTATCTCCCTCAGGATGCGGTACTTCGGGAGATGATGGAGACCAGTTACCGGATCTTAAGCAATCATCCGCTGAATCTGGAGCGAAAGGCAAAAGGACTCAACCCTGCCAATTCCGTATGGTTCTGGGGGGCAGGTACCAGGCCGATGCTGACCTCTTTCGAGGAAAAATATCATAAAAAAGGAGCCATGATCTCAGCAGTGGATCTGTTGAAGGGGATTGCTGTAGGAGCAGGGCTTGACAATATTATCGTAGAAGGTGCAAACGGAGGACTTCATACGAACTATACAGGAAAAGCGGAGGCAGCAGTGGACGCGCTGGCGGCGCAGAATTATGATTTTGTATATGTACATATTGAAGCACCGGATGAGATGGGACATCAGGGAAGTATTCCGGATAAGATCAAGGCGATTGAAAATATCGATCAGAAGATCATCGGACCGATCGTTGGGGAACTGGAAGATCTTTGTATGGATTTCAGAATGTTAGTCCTTCCGGATCATCCGACGCCGATCTGTGTCCGCACACATACCGGTAATCCGGTTCCGTATCTTTTATATGATTCCAGAAAGAAAGCAGAAGGAATGCCGGAGTATTCGGAAAGGCTGGGCAATAAGAGCCCATTGTTCGAGAAAGAAGGACACAGGCTTCTTTCCCATCTTTTTGAGATGGACAATGAACGGTAAACAGAGAGGAAGAAAAAATGCTGATAGTAAAGAAGTTTGGCGGCAGTTCGGTCGCAGATAAAGAGTGTATTTTTCGTGTGGCAGAGCGCTGCGCGGAGGATTATAAAAGTGGACACGATGTGATCGTTGTCCTTTCGGCAATGGGAGACACAACAGATGATCTGATCGCAAAAGCAAAAGAGATCAATCCGAATCCATCCAGGAGAGAACTGGATATGCTGCTGACAACAGGGGAACAGATTTCCGTATCATTGATGGCGATGGCATTCCATAAGCTGGGAATCCCGGCAGTATCACTGAATGCGTTCCAGGTGAAGATGCACAGTACATCCACCTATGGCAATGCAAGATTCAAGAAGTAGAGTCTGAGAGGATCCTCCACGAACTGGGATACCGGAAGATCGTGATCGTCACTGGATTCCAGGGAGTGAACAAATATGAGGATTATGCGACAATGGGGCGGGGTGGTTCAGATACCACGGCAGTTGCAATCGCAGCGGCTCTGGGCGCAGATGCGTGTGAGATTTATACGGATGTAGACGGTGTGTATACCGCAGATCCACGAATTGTTCCTTCTGCGAGAAAATTAAAAGAAATCAGTTATGATGAAATGCAGGAGCTGGCATCCATGGGGGCAAATGTCCTGCATAACCGTTCTGTGGAAATGGCGAAAAAATATGGAGTACAGCTGGTTGTACGTTCCAGCATGAACAGAGAAGAAGGTACGGTGGTCAAGGAGGTAGTAAAAGTGGAAAAATTGTTAATCAGCGGAGTTGCATCTGATAAAAATACAGCGAGAATTTCTGTCATCGGAATCGAAGACAAACCGGGAACAGCGTTCAAGATCTTCAATACACTTGCAAAGAAGAATATCAATGTGGACATCATTCTTCAGTCTGTAGGAAGAGACGGTACAAAAGATATTTCCTTTACAGTGGCAGAGGATGATCTTCAGGATACACTGGCGATCCTGGAAGAAAATAAAGAAGCGCTGACGATCCAGGAAATCAATTCTCAGGAGAGTGTAGCGAAGATCTCGATTGTCGGAGCAGGAATGATGAGTAATCCGGGTGTTGCTGCCAAGATGTTCGAGGCACTGACAAATGCCAGAGTCAACATCCATATGATTTCAACATCAGAAGTAAGAATCACGGTTCTGATCAATGAAAGCGATGTAGAACGTGCGATCAATGCAGTTCACGAGAGATTTGGACTGGGAGAATAATAAAAAAAGGAAATCCGACTGGAGCTGGCGGATTTCCTTTTTCTTTATTACAACAGTTTTTTCAATAGTAATTTATCTTCCGGATTCATGGCCCGGTACCCCTTGATCAGTTCGACTTCTTCCCGCGTAAGATAGAGTGTATCGGCAGTGTCGATCTCCATGGCATACGTAAAGGGACCTTTCTGTTCGAGGATCAGTCCGTCTTTTGTACAGGGATGATTAACCAGCTGGTCGAGAGATACTCCATAGATATCAGCCAGACGCATCAGAGAATCCAGATCCGGTGTCCGTTTGCTGGTTTCGTAGTTAGAATAAGCCTGTCTGGAAATATTGAGCAAGTCACTGATCTCTTGCTGAGTGTAGTGATGTGCTTTACGAAGACGGTATAAATTTTCAACAAGCTGAATATTAGACATTGCTGTACCTCCATTTACAGGGAATTGTTAAAAGCTTAGTAAATTATAACAATTTTCCCTATAAATAGATATCTATGCGACAAAACGTAGCGAAAGAACAAAAAGCCACAAAAAGTTGATATCAGAGTTTACTGAGTGTACTGTTATGATAGGAAGAAGAAAAGGTAACGTCTTCGCCGAACCATTCGGGCGGAGTAAAGTGATTGGCAGTCTCTTCATCCGGAAATTCTACTTCTGCAAGCATCAGAGGCGCAAGGTCTCCGGAAAAAATATCAAGCTCAATAAAGAGGGAATCCTTAAGAGGGATCACATATCTTTTTTTTGTGATCAGCCGTCCGTCGATTTTTTCTTTTAAATGTTCATAGGATTCTTTTGTCAGCGGAAGGTTGTATTCTTCCCGGATCATCATCCTTTGGATTTGTAAGTCAGAATGTAGTCATTGTTGTCCCGGCGGATACGTACCACAGGTGCAGTGGAGAGGTATCCCTGTTCGATCTTGCGGCATGGATATGATGAAAGATCAAAGGGGACAGATGAAATCAGATATTTGCGCTCGATTTCCATGAAAAACTCCTTTCTTTGAAAACATCGTTTGTTGTTTGATATTCGGTATCATCATAATATGAAAAACGGAAAATGTAAACGGGGAGGCATTGCATTTTTAACAGGGATTTGCTACACTTTTTACCATATGAAAGAAATGAAAATCAGGTTCAGATTTTAAGTCAGGAGGAAATGATCATGAAACAGATTGCGGTATTTCTCGCAGAAGGATTTGAAGAAATCGAAGGACTTACGGTTACGGATCTGCTGCGCAGGGCAGGCGTTACTGTGACGAACGTATCGGTCACAGGAGAAAAGACAGTACATGGCTCACACGGAATCGGTGTCGAGGCAGACGCCCTGTTTGAGGAGATGGAGTTTGAGGGAATGGATATGCTCGTACTGCCGGGTGGGATGCCGGGGACAAAGCATTTGAAAGAACACAGAGATTTGAGTGTGCTGCTCAAAGAATTTTATGCAAAAGAGCGTTATCTGGCAGCAATCTGTGCAGCGCCTACTGTATTTGGAGAACTGGGATTTCTGGAAGGAAGAAAAGCATGCTGTTATCCGGGCATGGAGTCAGGGCTTTCTCACGCAGAGACAAATGAAGAGCCGGTAAATGTAGACGGGCATATGATCACAAGCCGGGGACTGGGAACCGCGATTCCATTCGCATTGAAGCTGATCGAGCTCCTGTGCGGAAAGAAAAAGGCAGAAGAAATCGGGCATGGAGTAGTTTATTATTAAAAAGTACTGGAAATATTGAAGTGACTATGCTATACTAATTCAATGACTGCGAATATACAATTTGCGTTTGAATGGTACGAATCAAGGAGGAAATAGAAAGATGAGTTTACAGGTAGAAAAGTTAGAGCATAATATGGCGAAGCTTACAGTAGAAGTAGCAGCAGAAGATGTAGAGAAAGCACTGCAGGCAGCTTACTTAAAACAGCGCAAACAGATCAACATTCCGGGATTCCGTAAAGGGAAAGTTCCGCGTCAGATGATCGAAAAAATGTACGGACCGGAAGTATTCTATGATGAAGCAGCAAACAACATGATTCCGGACGCATATGCAAAAGCTTATGATGAAAGTGAACTGGACATCGTGTCTCAGCCGAAGATCGAGGTTGTACAGATGGAAAAAGGAAAACCGTTCATTTTCACAGCAGAAGTAGCTACAAAACCGGAAGTGACACTCGGAGATTACAAAGGACTGAAAGTAGATAAAGTATCTACAAGAGTGACACAGAAGGAAGTTGATGAAGAGATTGAAAAAGAGCGCGAGCGCAATGCAAGAACAATCGAAGTGACAGACCGCGCAGTTCAGGATAAAGATGAAGTAACATTAGATTTCGAAGGATTTGTAGACGGTGTTGCATTTGAAGGTGGAAAAGGAGAAGATTATCCGCTGACAATCGGTTCCGGATCATTCATTCCTGGATTTGAAGAGCAGCTGATCGGAGCTGAGATCGACAAAGAAGTAGAAGTGAATGTGACATTCCCGAAAGAGTATCACTCTGAAGAGCTTGCAGGAAAAGATGCTACATTCAAGTGTACAGTACACACAATCAAAGCAAAAGAGCTTCCGGAGCTGGATGATGAATTTGCTTCTGAAGTTTCTGAATGTGAGACAATGGACGCATACAGAGCGGAAGTAAAGAAAAACATCAAAGAGCGCAAAGAGAGAACCGGAAAAGAAAAGAAGAAAACCAGGCAGTAGATCAGGCAATCGAGAACGCACAGATGGATATTCCGGAAGCAATGATCGAGTTCCAGGTAAGACAGATGGCAGATGATTTTGCACGCCGCATTCAGCAGCAGGGTCTGACTGTAGAACAGTACTTCCAGTTTACAGGAATGACAGCAGAGAAGATGCTGGAAGAGATGAGACCACAGGCTGAAAAGAGCATCAAGACAAGACTGGTTCTGGAAGCGATCGTAAAAGCTGAGAACATTGAAGTTTCTGATGAGCGTGTAGAAGAAGAACTCACAAAAATGGCGGAAGCATACCAGATGGAAGTTGAAAAACTCAAAGAGTTTATGGGAGAGAACGAGAAGAAACAGATCAAAGAGGATCTTGCAGTTCAGGAAGCAATCACTCTGCTTGTAAACGAATCTGTAGAGGGATAATCTGTTCTGGTACATAACAGTACCGTGAATCCGCAGTGAGAGGGGGCCGCAGGCAGCGGCAGATTAAGTCAGCATAATAAGGAGGAAAAGCAAATGAGTTTAGTACCTTATGTTATTGAACAGACAAGCCGTGGAGAGCGCTCTTACGACATTTATTCAAGACTGTTAAAAGAAAGAATCATTTTTCTGGGAGAAGAGGTCAATGATGTATCTGCGAGTGTGATCGTAGCACAGCTTCTTTTCCTGGAAGCGGATGATCCGAATAAGGATATCCAGTTATATATCAACAGCCCGGGAGGTTCCGTGACAGCGGGACTGGCAATCTACGATACCATGCAGTACATCAAATGTGATGTTTCTACAGTCTGCATCGGTATGGCAGCAAGCATGGGGGCATTCCTTCTTTCCGGTGGAGCGAAGGGAAACGTTTTGCGCTTCCAAACGCAGAGATCATGATCCATCAGCCATCCGGCGGAGCACAGGGACAGGCAACTGAGATTTCAATTGCAGCAGAGCATATCCTGAGAACCCGTCAGAAATTGAACGAGATCATGGCAGCAAACACAGGGCAGCCGTTGGAGACGATCAAGGCTGATACAGAACGTGATAACTTCATGTCTGCGGAAGAAGCAAAAGCTTATGGATTAATAGATGAGGTAATTGCCAAACATTAATGTTGTGTCGGCAATATGAGGTGAGAGTGATATGGCAGGAAAAGCAAGTGATGATATAGTAAGATGCTCCTTCTGTAATAAGCCGCAGTCTCAGGTGAGAAAGCTGATCGCAGGGCCGAACGGCGCTTATATCTGTGATGAGTGTATCGAGGTCTGCTCGGAGATTATAGAAGAAGAGTTTGAATACGATGATGACAGAAGAGAATTTGATGATATCAATCTTTTGACACCAGAGGAGATCAAGGCATTCCTTGATGAATATGTAATCGGACAGGACGAGGCAAAGAAGGTTCTTTCTGTTGCTGTATACAATCATTACAAGCGGATCATGGCAGGTTCTGATCTGGGCGTGGATCTGCAGAAGAGTAATATTCTGATGCTTGGACCGACCGGATGCGGAAAGACTCTGCTTGCCCAGACCCTCGCAAAGATACTGAATGTTCCGTTTGCCATGCAGATGCGACAGCTCTGACAGAGGCCGGATATGTGGGGGAAGATGTAGAAAGCATCCTCCTGAAAGTGATTCAGGCAGCAGATGGCGATATTGAACGTGCAGAGCATGGTATTATTTATATTGATGAGATTGACAAGATCACAAGAAAGTCTGAGAATCCTTCCATTACCAGAGATGTATCCGGAGAGGGAGTTCAACAGGCGCTTTTAAAGATCATTGAGGGAACCGTTGCATCTGTTCCGCCGCAGGGCGGAAGAAAGCATCCGCATCAGGAACTGATCCAGATAGACACGACCAATATTTTGTTTATCTGCGGCGGTGCATTTGAAGGGATTGATAAGATCATTGAGACCAGACTGGATAAGAAGTCGATCGGCTTTAATGCAGAGATAGCTAAGAAGCATGAGGAGGATGTAGATGTACTGCTGCATCAGGTGCTTCCGCAGGATCTGGTGAAGTTTGGCTTGATTCCGGAACTGGTAGGACGTGTTCCTGTCACAGTATCTCTGGATCTTCTGGATAAGGAGCACTGATTCGAATTCTGACAGAGCCGAAGAGTTCTCTTGTGAAGCAGTATCAGAAGCTGATGGAACTGGACGGCGTAAAGCTGGAGTTTGATAAAGCAGCTCTGGATGCGATCGCAGAGACCTCTCTTGCAAGGAAAACGGGAGCCAGAGGATTGAGAGCCATTATGGAAGATATTATGATGGATACAATGTTCCGTGTACCATCTGATGATACCATCAAAGGATGTATGATTACAAAAGATGTTGTGGAAGGAAAGGGTCAGCCATTGTATGAGTGCGATGGAGAAGAGCGAAAATCTTTTCTGACATCTGAAAGTGCATAGATAACACAGGCGGGTGCATAGGGAGGACCATGTACCCGCTTGTTTGATTTTGGATAAAACAAAAAGCAGGAGGAAAATACAGGTGAACAGAGAAATAAAAAGCCTTCCGATGGTAGCTCTGCGTGGAATGACTATCATGCCGGAATGGTAGTACATTTTGATGTGAGCAGAGAGAAATCAATCGCAGCGATTCAGGAAGCCATGGAGGGAGATCAGAAGATTTTTCTTGTGGCACAAAGATCAATAGAAACAGACGATCCTACACAGGAAGATGTTTATGAGGTTGGAACTGTTGGAACGATCAAACAGATCATGAAGCTTCCAAAGCATATCGTCCGGGTACTTGTTTCAGGAGAAACAAGAGGAATCTTAAAACAGCTTCAGCAGGATACGCCGTATCTGCGGGCAGAGGTCGAGGTGATCGATGAGTCTGATCTTGTCATTCAGGATGATCTAAATGGAGAGGCAATGGCAAGGAGTCTTAAAGATACTTTTCTGGACTATGCCGCTCGCAACGGAAAAATGTCAAAAGAAGCAGTGGCAGAGATTTTGGAGATCAAAAGCCTGAAAAAGCTGGTGGATGAGATTGCTGCAAACACGCCTTTTTATTATGTTGATCAACAGGAAATCCTCGGAAAAGTGGATTTTTGGGAGAGATATGAGACATTGGCGTTTAAGCTGGTCAACGAAGTGCAGATCATGGATATCAAAGATGAACTGCAGCAAAAGGTGAAGGAACGTGTGGATAAGCATCAGAAAGAATACATTCTTCGGGAGCAGCTGAAGCTGATCCGGGAGGAGTTGGGGGATGATTCTACATTGTCCGATGCAGAAGAATTTGAAAAAGCAGCAAAGAATCTGAAAGCGCCAAAAGAAGTGAACGAAAAGCTGAAAAAAGAAATCAGCAGATTCAAAAGCTCACTGAACAGTCCGGCAGAAAGCGGTGTGATACGGACCTATATTGAAACATTGCTTGAGATGCGTGGGATAAAGCCGGGAAGGACAATCAGGATATCAAATATGCAGAGGAAGTGCTGGAAGCAGATCATTATGGTCTGGAACAGGTCAAAGAACGAATTCTGGAATTTCTGGCAGTACGTTCTCTGACGAAAAAAGGGGAGAGCCCGATCCTGTGTCTGGTGGGACCGCCGGGAACCGGAAAAACATCGATTGCCAAATCTCTTGCAAAGGCACTGAAGAAGCCGTATGTAAGGATTTCACTTGGCGGAGTGCGGGATGAGGCAGAAATCCGGGGACACAGAAAAACATATGTAGGAGCAATGCCCGGACGCATCGCAAATGGAATTCGTCAGGCAGGTGTCAAGAATCCGTTGATGCTTCTGGATGAAATTGATAAAGTCAGCACAGACTATAAGGGAGATACGTTCTCTGCGCTTCTGGAAGTACTGGACAGTGAACAGAATTACAAATTCCGTGATCATTATCTGGAAGTTCCGCTGGATTTGTCGGAAGTGCTGTTTATTGCCACTGCAAATTCACTGCAGACGATTCCGCGTCCGCTTCTGGATCGTATGGAAGTGATCGAGGTGACCAGCTACACAGAGAATGAGAAGCTGCATATTGCGACAGAGCATTTGATCCCAAAACAGCTGGAGAAAAATGGTCTGAAGAAAGAACAGCTGAAAATAAGCAAAAATGCAGTCTGGAAGATTGCATCCAACTATACAAAAGAAGCGGGAGTACGTCAGCTGGAGAGAGAAATCGGTAATATTTGCAGAAAAGCAGCAAAAGAAATACTTACAACCGGGAAAAAGAGTGTTACAATTACAGAGAAGAATCTGTTCAAATATCTGGGAAAAGAGAAGTTTACGTATCAGATGGCAAATGCAGCGGATGAGATCGGGATTGTGCGTGGACTGGCATGGACAAGTGTGGGTGGGGATACCCTCCAGATCGAAGTGAATGTGATGCCTGGAAAAGGCGAGATCATGCTCACAGGTCAGCTTGGAGATGTGATGAAAGAATCAGCACGGACCGGAATCAGCTATATCCGTTCTGTCAGCAGAGATTATCAGATTGCGGATGACTTTTTTGAAAAACATGATATCCATGTACATATTCCGGAGGTGCAGTGCCCAAAGACGGTCCGTCAGCCGGAATCACCATGGCAACGGCAATGCTTTCTGCGATCACAGAACAAAAGGTGCGTGCAGATATTGCCATGACAGGAGAAGTGACTCTGCGCGGACGTGTACTGCCGATCGGAGGATTAAAGGAAAAGCTTCTGGCTGCGAAAAATGCCGGGATAAAAACAGTTCTTGTTCCCAAAAAGAATCTGGCAGATGTAGAAGAGCTTTCTCAGGAAATCACAAAAGGACTCGAGATCCTGCCTGTAGAACATATGGAGGAAGTGCTGAAGGCAGCATTTGTGTCAGAAGATCAGGATAAAATATCCGGAGGGGAGTAAACTATGGTAATAAAGAATATCAATCTGGAAACTGTTTGTGGAATTACAAGTAAATTGCCGGAAAATGAGAAACCGGAGATTGCGTTTGCGGGGAAATCCAATGTGGGTAAGTCATCCCTGATCAATGCGCTGATGAACCGAAAATCGTATGCCCGGATCTCTGCCACACCGGGAAAGACACAGACGATTAATTTTTATAATATCAACGAGGAACTTTATCTGGTGGATCTGCCGGGATACGGGTATGCGAAAGTATCGGAAAAAGAAAAGATCCAGTGGGGAAATCTGATCGAGCGCTATCTGCATACATCAAAACAGTTGAAAGCAGTCTTTCTTCTGATCGACATCCGGCATGACCCTTCGGCAAATGACAAGATGATGTATCAGTGGATCGTCGATCAGGGATTTCAGCCGATCATCATTGCTACAAAGCTGGATAAATTAAAACGCAGTCAGGTGCAGAAGCATGTGAAGATGTTAAAAACAGGTCTGAATCTGCTTCCGGGAACAAAAGTAATCCCGTTTTCTTCGGTTACAAAGCAGGGAAGAGACGAAATCTGGGATCTGGCTGAGCGGGAATATCTGTTTCCGGAAAGATTTTTGGAGGATGAAACGAAAGAATAATTTCGGAGAATGATAGAGTAAACAGGAAAAGCACGATGCGGGAAGGAGATTTTTATGGAGCGAAAAAGACCTTACTGGCAAGTGGCGGTAAGTCTTGTGTTCAGTATACTGGCAACGGCTGCGTTTATTATCCTGGGCGTAAAAGCAATCGGATTTCTCATGCCGTTCGTTGTGGGCTGGATCATTTCTGCCATTGCGACACCTCTGGTGAACTGGCTGGAAAAGCGATTGAAGATCGTAAAGAAGCTGGGAACAGCAATGATTGTTATCATGGTCATTGGGCTGATCGTTTTAGTGGGATATTTTGCAGTCAGCAGGATTGCAGCGGAAGTGACAGATCTGATTCAGAACTTCCGGATATTTATGCACAGCTGGAAGAGGGGATGCGCGAGATCGGAAATACCTTATCCGGTGCGTTTAGCAGGCTTCCCCGGGGAGTGCAGAATGGGTGGACAACGATCGTCGAGAATCTGGATACTTATATGGGGAATCTTGTTTCGAAAATCAGCGAGCCGACGGTGACGGCTGCGGGAAATTTGCAAAAAGACTTCCGTCCTATCTGATTTCTTTCATTGTTGCGATACTGGCAGCTTACTTTTTACAATCCAGAGAGAAGAAGTGATCGCATGGTTCATAAAATCGCACCGCCGTCTGTGGAAAGAGGATGATCCTGGTGATGGATAAT
>ENA-OQDE01000390-OQDE01000390.1-human-gut-metagenome-genome-assembly--contig:-NODE-390-length-27009-cov-3.075776_pt1 | contig 27009 bp, 27 predicted proteins | sample MGYA00242768_ERZ504595 | MGnify/ENA primary metagenome ERZ504595 (study PRJEB26092, sample SAMD00036307) | human gut metagenome | host: Homo sapiens | study: EMG produced TPA metagenomics assembly of... | reverse complement strand
TAGTAAAGCAGAGGGAGACTTCTTTTGGTCATTGGCATGCCATAGTTACCCCGCTCAATTGGGGAATCCTTGTACTTGGGATGATGCTCAGGCTACTTTTTCTATGGATACAGAATATGTGACATTGAAGAACCTTGAAGTATTGGATAAATGGGTTAGTGTCCCACAAAACCAATATAAGGGAGGCATCAGACGTTCTGTGTGGCTTTCTGAGGCTGGAACATGTTCTCCAAGTTATGCGGATAAGGATTTGCAGAATCAAGCTGCTGGGTTTGCTTTTGGGTGGAAGAAGATCAATGCTTTGGAAGGGATTAATGGAATCCAATGGCATAGTTGGTTCGATCATCTGGGTGATGGTGCTCGTTTAGGATTACGTAAATACAATGATGCGGAATATCAGGGGGAAGCTAAACCGGTATGGATGACTTATCAAAAAGCTGGTAACTGATGCAGAAAATGAGTACTTTGAACAATACTTGCAGCGGATTGGTATTGATAGTTGGGAAGGTATCATTCAGAAGATCCCATAATGTTTGTTGTTTAGGACTATATTGCAGATATTGTAGTGTAAGTAGTTGGCTATTTCTGTTCTTATTTTTATATCTCTGATGTTCTTTTATAAATTATGAGGTTTATATGGGAGCAAGGATATGATAGATATAGAGATATTGCCGAATGAAACCTGCAGTTTCTCTTAAAAGTGCTAGTTTTATTCGGCAATTTACTCTATATTTGTCTGTATAACCCTAAAACAAGAAATGAATGGATACGCTTTATAGGTCATATCGAATGTTGCTTAGTAACATATCCACTGATTTTATCCGTTATCTCCATGATGAGATAGAATAGGATAGTAAGCTTATTGCAATTTTAGGTTCACGTGGTGTTGGCAAAACAACCATGCTTTTACAACATATCAAGTTGTATGATAATATTGACGAGACGTTGTTTGTGACAGCTGATGATTTGTATTTTGCGGAACATAAACTGATTGATCTGGCAATGGATTTCTATCAGCATGGGGGAAAAAAACTCTATATTGACGAGATACATAAGTATGCTGGTTGGGCCCGGGAGATAAAGAATATATACGATTTGATTCCCAGACTACAAGTTGTGTATACCGGTTCCTCCATACTGGATCTGGAAGTCGGAGAGGCTGATTTGAGTCGTAGAAAGTTGGAATATCGTATGGTGGGGTTGTCTTTCCGCGAATACCTTGCCATTTCGTATGGTTATCATTTACCAGTTTATTCTTTAGAAGATATACTGAAACATAAAGTAGATTTTCCTTATGCCGAGGCGCGTCCTATTTTGTTGTTTAAGGAGTATCTGCAACATGGCTATTACCCTTTCTTTCAGGAAAAGGGATATTTGCTTCGTTTACAAAGTATCATTAAGCAGACTTTGGAAAATGATATACCGACTTTTGCGAATATGAATATAGCAACAGCATTGAAATTGAAAAGACTGTTGTATATTATAGCGAAAAGTGTTCCGTTTAAACCAACTTTTACCAAGTTGGCGACTTTGCTTGATATGAATAGAAATACGGTTTCTGATTTGATGTGTTATCTGGAAAAGGCTGGAATAATTAATCAGCTTCGGGCAGAGACGGAAGGTGTCAGACTTTTAGGCAAAGTGGACAAGGTGTATCTGAATAATACGAATTTGGCTTATGCGCTTTCTGACAATACACCGGATATTGGTAACGTGCGCGAAACGTTTTTCTTTTCTACTTTGCGAGTTGTATGTCCGGTAACCACATCAGACGTTTCTGATTTTACGGTGGGTGGTTATACCTTTGAAGTAGGTGGAAAGAATAAATCGCAGAAGCAGGTGCATGATGTGGAGAATGTGTATGTTGTGAAAGATGATATTGAGTACGGAATGCGTAATGTGGTTCCTCTCTGGGCATTTGGTTTTTTATATTGAGATGGTATGTGTATTTGTATGATGTGAACTTAAACAGATTGAAATATGGGTGGCAAGATTTACCCTATCGGTATACAGAATTTTGAAAAAATTCGTAAAGGTGGCTATTTTTATATTGATAAAACTGCATTGATTTATCAATTGGTGAAAACCGGGAGTTACTATTTCCTGAGTCGTCCGCGCCGTTTTGGCAAAAGTCTGCTTATTTCTACGCTTGAAGCCTACTTTCAAGGAAAGCGTGAACTCTTTGAAGGACTGGCTATGGAGAAGATGGAAAAAGATTGGGTAAAATATCCTGTATTACATCTTGATCTTAATACGGAAAAATACGATACTCCGGAAAGTTTGGAAAATAAGCTGAACGGGGCATTAGTGGAATGGGAGAAGATGTATGGCGCTGAGCATCGGAAAAATCCTTGGCGATGCGTTTTGAGGGTGTTATTAAGCGTGCCTGTCAGCAAGAGGGGCAAAGTGTGGTGATCCTAGTGGACGAGTATGATAAACCAATGTTACAGGCTATTGGTGATGATGCGTTGCAAAAGAGTTTCCGTGATACATTGAAAGCTTTTTATGGCGCATTGAAAAGTCAGGATGGCTGTATTAAGTTTGCTTTGTTGACGGGCGTGACCAAGTTCGGTAAAGTCAGTGTGTTCAGTGATTTGAATAACCTGAATGACATTTCAATGTGGAATAAGTATATAGATATTTGTGGTGTGAGCGAACAGGAGCTATACGATAATCTGGATGCCGAACTTCATGAATTTGCCAATGTGCAGGGAGTGACGTATGAAGAGATATGTGCCAGGTTGAAAGAAATGTATGATGGTTATCATTTCACGCACAATTCCAAAGGAATGTATAATCCCTTCAGTCTGCTTCTAGCTTTTGATAGGAATGAGTTTAAAAGCTACTGGTTTGAAACAGGTACTCCCACTTATTTAGTGGAGTTGCTGAAGAAGCATCATTATGATCTACACCGAATGGCCCATGAAGAGACCGATGAACAGGTACTGAACAGTATAGATTCTGAATCTACCAATCCTATTCCGGTGATTTATCAGAGTGGATACCTCACTATTAAGGGGTATGATGAAGAATTTGGTATTTACCGTTTAGGTTTTCCTAATCGTGAAGTGGAGGAAGGGTTTGTCCGTTTTCTGCTTCCTTATTATGCGAACGTCAATAAAGTGGAATCTCCCTTTGAAATCCAAAAATTTGTTCGTGAGGTACGTGCTGGTGATTACGAATCTTTTTTCCGCCGCCTGCAAAGTTTCTTTTCGATAGCCTGAAATGGATATAAAATATTCATTTCTCATGTTCTCATAAATATGACCTAAGTGTCAGATTGTTAATGGTATAAGCTATGAGAAATGATTTTAAATTTAGTATTTCTCATAGCTTTATTTACAAATAGACCTTAATTTGGCTTATTTCTCATACCCGTTGAAATCATTTCTCATAATGCCCCGGAGTTGGTACATAAATAGGCTGTGTGGGTTTGCCTATATTCTGTAAGTTTCCTTGTGCCTTTAGACGACGAATCTGTCTGCTGGCCATGCTTTGGGTAAAACAACAGAGTGACTGCATATTACTACGGGATCAATACAGGATGGGTTGCAAAATAGGCAGTGAGTTTCTTGTCGATCTCTTCTTCTGAAAGAGAAGCCGAATGTGGCTTGTATTTCGAACGTCGTAAGTGACTACTCATACACAAACTCTTTAAATTTCTGTCAGCCTGGAAGTTAATGGATTTTAGTTTCACTTTATCTGCACGGGTGGTAAGCGAGTGCACGGGTTCGGTCGCTTGCAATGTAATCTGGAAATAGCCGATCCCATCCAGATGTACTCGTTCTCCTTCGCATAGGTGGTTGCCCATGCATCTGCTCAATTCCATTAGCATGCTTCTACTTCCGCTTTTCCGAAAGTGGTTGCCATGTGGATTTCTCTTGCCAATTTTTGAGTAGTCACATGTTGGAAGTTGACTACCCGTGGATGATAACTAGGTTCTTCTCCTTCTTTCTCCGGTTGGGGATTCTTATAAAACTCGAATTGTATTGCCATCTTTGTTCTAATTTAATGGTTGTTTATATATTATGTAATTGATGCGCTTAGTGTATCTTGCCTTTATTCTTTTATTATTTAACTACCAGCTAGTTCGTTCCACTAGAGTGAACGGTTCTTTTCACTCTAGTAGACAGATCTTTCTACCCTAGTGAACAGAACCGTTCACTCTAGTGGAACGATTGGGATCCTCTTTCAAAGATACGACATTATTAACTGAAAAACAAATAATTACACGGTTGTTTACATGTAAATAATAGATGAGGGTTGTGTAAAATAAGGTTGGCCAATGAGCGAAATGAATAGTTGGTATTTGACTATGAGAAATGATCCGGAATACTATGATAAATAGACACTTTTTGAGCAAAAATGAAAGACAAAGTATGAGAAATACCGGATTTAAAAACGTTTCTCATGGTGTACTATGCTGATTTTGTGTGTTTTATCTGAAACTTATGAGAATATGAGAATAAGAATTGCAAATCATTACTAGTGGACGTGCGTTTGTGAGGTGTCAAATTTGTTTATACGGGATATTAACCGTACATTTGTCTGTGGTAATAATCGCCCTACAAACACATGCAGGACAAATAAATTAATTAAGCAATGAGAATAACATTGGTAAGAGACGATGGCAAGGTGAACACTATGCGTACGTTAAGAATCGAACAGCTCGTAGAGCAAATGAAAGTGGAAACCAAAGCACAGTCTGTTTCAAAAATGAGAGAAGTCCTGCCTTTTATGCTTCCGGGTGATAAAAATGACTATGTGCAGAAAGTGCAGAAGGTGATACCTGCAGCGGCCTTTTTCCGCAAAGACGGAATAACGACCATGAGTGAATACAACGGAATTGTGATGATTCAGGTGAATAACTTATCCGGGAATATGGAAGCGGATGAAGTGAAAGAGCGGGTGAGGGAGCTGCCGCAAACTTATTTAGCTTTCACCGGTTCTTCCGGAAAGTCAGTGAAGATATGGGTCCGTTTTACTTATCCCAATGACCTTTTACCGGAAACCCGTGAACAGGCAGAGCTTTTTCATGCACACGCCTATCGGTTGGCTGTGAAATTCTATCAGCCCCAACTTCCTTTTGATATCGAACTGAAAGAACCTTCATTGGAACAATATTGTCGCTGGACTTTTGATCCGGATTTGTATTTTAATCCCGAAGCGATGCCTATTTATATGAAACAACCTGTGGCTATGCCGGGCGAAACCACTTATCGTGAACGGGTGCAAACGGAAACTTCACCATTGCAACGGCTTGCACCGGGGTATGAAAGATGTGATGCGCTTTCTGTTCTTTTTGAAGCAGCCTTCGCACGTGCACTGGATGAGGAGGATGGTTATCAACCGGAAGAAGGTGATAAACAGTCTTTGTTGATAAATCTGGCCGGGTATTGTTTTCGCGCCGGTATTCCTGAAGAAGATACGGTGCGATGGTGTCGGGCGCATTATCGTTTGCCAAAAGATGATACATTGGTTCGGGGGACTGTACGGAATGTATATCGGACTTCAGAGGGATTTGCGAGTAAGAGCAGCCTGTTGCCGGAACAATTATTTGTCATGCAGATGGATGAGTTTATGAAACGGCGTTATGATTTCCGTTTCAACCAACTAACGTCACAAGTGGAATGTCGCGAACGGAATAGCTTTAATTTTTATTTTCTTCCGGTGGATAAACGGTTGATGGCAAGCATTACAATGAATGCACAATATGAGGGGCTTAAACTTTGGGATAAAGATGTCGTGCGTTTCCTGAATTCGGATCATGTACCGGTTTATCAACCTATTGAAGAGTTTCTTTATGACCTTCCTCGTTGGAACGGTAAGGATTATATTGGCAATTTAGCCAAACGGGTTCCTTGTGACCATCCTTATTGGACTCAATTGTTTCGTCGTTGGTTTCTTAGTATGGTCGCACATTGGCGTGGGATGGGTAAGAATCATGCGAATAGCACTTCGCCTATATTGATAGGCCCGCAAGCTTATCGTAAGTCTACATTTTGCCGCTTGATCTTACCGCCATGTTTACAGGCATATTATACGGACAGTATCGATTTCAGTCGGAAACGGGATGCTGAACTGTATTTGAATCGCTTTTTATTGATTAATATGGATGAGTTCGATCAGATTGGCATCAGTCAGCAGTCTTTTCTCAAGCATATTCTGCAAAAGCCTGTTGTCAATACGCGACGTCCGAATGCTTCGGCAGTGGAGGAACTCCGCCGGTACGCTTCTTTTATAGGCACAAGTAATCATAAGGATCTGTTGACGGATACTTCCGGCAGTCGCCGTTTTATCGGTGTCGAGGTGACGGGAGTGATAGATGTGGTCCGCCCTATTGATTATGAGCAGTTATATGCACAGGCAATGGCTGCATTGCGGAGTAATGAGCGCTATTGGTTTGATGAAAAAGAGGAGGCGATTATGACGGAGGCTAACCGGGAGTTTGAACAGTCGCCGGCGATTGAACAATTGTTTCAGGTATATTACCGGGCAGCGGAAGAGGAAGAAGAGGGAGAATGGTTGCTTGCTGCAGATATATTGCAGCGGATACAAAAAGCAAGTAAAATGAAATTTTCTTCCGGGCAAGTTAATTATTTCGGGCGTATATTGCAGAGGCTGGGAGTAAAGTCGTTTAGGAAAACACGTGGGGTTTATTATCATGTGATGCCTGTAGAGTAAGGATGATGATGAAATAATGTATAGTAGATGGCTTTTATTATTTTATAATAATTATCTTTGCGTAATAACGTGAGATGTATGAAGACTATGATAAGAAATCCTTTTATAACAAGCGGATATGTCTCTGCTGATTATTTTTGCGATCGCCGTTTTGAGAGCGAACAGTTGGTGCGCGAGGTGATGAATGGGAATAATTTGGCTCTTGTCTCTACCGGCGAATGGGAAAAACAGGGCTGATCCGTCATTGCTTTCAGTTTCCTGAAATTAAACAGGGTTACTATACCTTTTTTATTGATATATATGATAGCCGTTCATTGCGTGATTTGGTCTTTGCACTTAGTAAGGAGATTTTGGAAGTACTGAAACCTATGGGGAAGAAAGCTTTGCATGGCTTTTGGGAATGTGTAAAATCTTTGCAGGCTAGTATCTCTTTTGATGTGAATGGTATGCCTTCTTTGAATCTGGGATTAGGAGATATACAAGCTCCGGCTACTACGCTCGATGAAATCTTCCGGTATTTAGAGCAAGCGGATAAGCCTTGTTTGATTGCCATTGATGAATTTCAGCAGATTGCCGGATATGCAGAGAAAAATGTAGAGGCTACTCTCCGGACTTATGTGCAGCATTGTAATAATGCGCGTTTCATTTTTGCCGGGAGCCAGCGACATGTGATGGGGAATATGTTTTTGACGCCTTCCAGACCTTTTTATCAAAGTGTGTCAATGATGCATTTGGAAGTATTCCTTTAGAAGAATATATTCGTTTTGCAAGTATGCATTTCAAACGTGCAGGCAAAGAAATAGAGGAAAGTGCTGTTACCACAGTTTATCAACAGTTTGAAGGAATCACATGGTATATACAAAAAGTATTGAATACACTTTATGATATGACCCCGGAGTACGGAGTTTGTAAAGTGGGAATGGTGTCAGGGGCTATTCGGCAGATTATTGATTCATTCAGATATACTTATTCGGAAATTCTTTTTCGTTTGCCGGAGAAACAAAAGGAACTGCTAATTGCTATCACTAAAGAAGGAAGGGCTAAAGCTCTCACTTCCGGCACTTTTATTAAAAAATACAAACTGGCTTCTGCTAGTTCAGTTCAGGCAGCACTAAAAGGGTTGCTGGAAAAGGATTTTGTGACTCAGGAAATGGGTATTTGTCAAATATATGATCGTTTCTTGGGTATTTGGCTGAAAGAGAATTATTAAGTCATATTTCATTTATTGAAGAGGGCTTTTCGATAAATCGCGTTAATAATTAATAGAAACTGCTGCCTGTTAATCTGTTTTATTGTATCTTTGCGGTCTTAACTTTTTTAATGGTAAATAATGAAGGAATTTCTACAACTAATGCGACGTTTTGTGTCGCCTTATAAGAAGTATATCGGCTGGGCTATTTTGCTGAATATTTTGTCTGCTGTATTCAATGTGTTCTCATTTACTTTTTTGATTCCTATCTTGAGTATTCTGTTTAAAACAGAAGGAGCAGATAAGGTGTACCATTTTATGGAATGGGGTAGTGGCGATTTAGCAGATGTTGCCAAGAATAACTTCTATTATTACATCTCTCAGATGATTGTGGATAATGGTCCCACTGTAGCTCTTATTTTCTTGGGACTATTCCTGATGGTGATGACATTGTTTAAAACCGGTTGTTACTTTGCTTCTTCAGCCGTGATGATTCCATTACGTACAGGAGTGGTACGTGATATTCGTATTATGGTGTATGCTAAGGTAATGCGTCTGCCGATGTCTTTCTTTTCGGAAGAAAGAAAGGGAGATATTATAGCTCGTATGAGTGGTGATGTGGGGGAAGTGGAAAATTCCATTACCAGTTCATTGGATATGTTGATGAAAAGCCCGATTCTGATTATTATATATTTTGTGACATTGGTTACGGTTAGTTGGCAGTTGACTCTTTTTACTATCATTGTATTACCGGGAATGGGTTGGTTGATGGGAGTCGTCGGAAGAAAACTGAAACGTCAATCACTGGAAGCACAGGCTAAGTGGAGTGATACGATGTCACAATTAGAAGAAACACTGGGAGCTTGCGCATCATCAAGGCTTTTATTGCGGAAGATAAAATGATTAACCGCTTCACCAAATGTAGCAACGAGCTCCGGGATGCGACAAACAAGGTTGCTATACGTCAGGCTATGGCTCATCCGATGAGTGAGTTCTTAGGAACGATTCTGATTGTAGCTGTATTGTGGTTTGGAGGTACATTGATTTTGGGGAAGAATGCAACTATCGATGCTCCCACATTCATCTTCTATATGGTTATCTTATATAGTGTAATCAATCCATTGAAAGACTTTGCTAAAGCGGGATACAACATTCCGAAAGGGTTGGCTTCCATGGAACGTGTGGACAAAATCCTGAAGGCAGAGAATAAGATTAAGGAAATTCCGAATCCGAAACCGTTGAAAGGTTTGAATGATAGAATCGAATTTAAAGATATCTCTTTCAGCTATGATGGTAAAAGAGAGGTGTTGAAGCATGTAAACCTGACAGTTCCCAAAGGAAAAACAATTGCACTGGTTGGGCAATCGGGATCCGGTAAATCTACATTAGTCGATTTGTTGCCGCGTTATCACGATGTACAGGAAGGTGATATTACCATTGACGGAACGAGTATTCGTGATGTACGTATTGCGGATTTGCGCAGTTTGATTGGTAATGTAAACCAGGAGGCTATTCTGTTTAATGATACATTCTTCAATAACATTGCTTTTGGCGTGGAGAATGCGACAATGGAACAAGTTATAGAGGCGGCGAAGATTGCCAATGCGCATGATTTCATTATGGAGAAACCGGAAGGATATAATATGAATATCGGTGACCGTGGCGGAAAATTGTCCGGTGGCCAGCGCCAGCGTATCAGTATCGCGCGTGCTATTCTGAAAAATCCTCCGATTCTGATTCTTGATGAGGCTACTTCTGCTTTGGATACCGAATCAGAACGTCTTGTGCAGGAAGCATTGGAACGTTTGATGAAAACACGTACGACGATAGCTATTGCCCACCGTCTTTCTACGATTAAGAATGCAGATGAAATCTGTGTACTGTATGAGGGTGAGATTGTGGAACGTGGTAAGCATGAAGAACTCATAGAGTTAAACGGTTACTATAAACGTCTGCATGATATGCAGCAGTTGTAATTCTTGATATTGTAATGATATTATTAAGTTTTGATACAGAAGAATTTGATGTACCTCGTGAGCATGGTGTAGACTTTCCGTTGGATGAAGCAATGAAAGTGTCAGTCTATGGTACAAATCGGATACTGGACTGCCTGAAAAACAACGGGGTGAAAGCTACTTTCTTTTGTACAAGCAATTTTGCAGAAAATGCGCCGGAAGTGATGCGGCGCATTATGGACGAAGGACATGAAGTTGCTGCGCATGGATGTGACCATTGGCAGCCACAGGCTTCGGATGTCAGTCGTTCAAAAGAAATTCTGGAACGTCTTACCGGCAGGACGATACAAGGTTATCGCCAGCCGCGTATGTTCCCCGTATCAGATACGGAACTTGAACGGATGGGGTATGTATATAACTCCTCATTGAATCCCGCATTTATCCCCGGAAGATATATGCATTTGTCGGAGCCCCGTACCTGCTTTATGACAGGTAAGTTACTTCAAATCCCGGCTTCTGTAACTCCGTGGATTCGCTTCCCGCTATTCTGGTTGTCTTGTCATAATCTGCCGATGTGGCTGTATCAACTCCTGGTAAACCGGGTATTGAAGCATGACGGATATTTTGTGACTTATTTCCACCCGTGGGAATTCTACGTTGGGTGAACATCCTGAATTTAAGATGCCTTTTATTATCCGCAATCATTCCGGTAAAGGAATGGAGGAACGTCTGGATATGCTTATCCGCAAACTGAAAGAAAAAGGATATGCTTTTATGACTTACTCGGAATTTGCACAGATAAAACTGGCTGAACTAAATAAACCGGACGAAAAATGATAAAATTGGCTATTGTATCCCCCTGCTATAATGAGGAGGAAGTGTTGGAAGATTCGGCCGCCCGTTTGACAGCCTTGTTTGATGAGTTGGTGGCGAAAGAAAAGATCAGTGCCGACAGCTTTGTGCTCTTTGTGAATGATGGCAGCAAAGATCGTACATGGAGCATCATTAAGAAACTGCACGGGACGAATCCTTATATAAAAGGAATGAATCTGGCACGGAACGTGGGACATCAGTATGCGATCATGGCCGGTATGATGACCGCTAAAGACTGGAGTGATGCCGTTATTACCATTGATGCCGATTTGCAGGATGATCTGAATGCGATTGAGGAGATGATCGATGCTTATACGCAAGGATATGATGTTGTATATGGAGTGAAAGTATCTCGTCAGGCAGACCCCGTGTTGAAACGTCTTTCTGCAACAGCCTTTTATAAATTACAGCACCGGATGGGAGTGGAGACTATCTACAATCATGCGGATTTTCGTTTTCTAAGCCGGAGAGTGCTGGAACAGTTGTCTCATTATCAGGAACGCAATGTCTATCTGCGTGGTATTATCCCGTTGCTGGGTTTCCCTTCTACTACGGTAGATGATGTGATCCGGGAACGGACAGCCGGAACTTCCAAATATACAGTGAGAAAGATGTTCAGTCTGGCTTTGGACGGGATAACCTCTTTCTCGGTAAAGCCCATTTACGGAATTGTTTATCTGGGAGTTATATTTGTTTTTATTAGTATCCTGATAGGAATTTATGTATTGTATTCTTTAATTTCGGGTACAGCTGAACATGGTTGGGCATCTCTGATGTTATCTGTCTGGTTTGTTGGCGGAGTTGTTCTAATGTCAATAGGAGCTGTCGGACTGTATATTGGTAAAATCTATAAAGAAGTAAAACGTCGCCCGCTCTATAACGTGGAAGAAGTGTTGTACGATGATCAGAATAAGTAAGGCTATACTTGACAAGCACCCGGATTGGCGGGATAAGTTCTGGCAATTTGTTCGTTTTGGAGTTGTCGGCACTATATCTTCAGCCATTCATTACGGCGTATATTGCCTGGTCTTGTTGGTTGCGAATGCCAATATCTCCTTTACGGCTGGTTATGCTGTAGGATTTGTCTGCAACTACTTCCTGACTACTTTCTTCACCTTTCGTTCCAAACCATCCTCGCATAATGCGATCGGCTTTGGTTTTAGTCATCTGATTAATTACCTGCTTGAGATCGGCTTACTGAATCTCTTCCTCTGGATAGGGGCGGGTGAACTGCTTGCACCGATACTGGTAATGATTATCGTGGTGCCTATCAATTTCCTGATTCTTCATTTCGTTTATATCTATAAAGGGAGGAAATAACACTATTCAATCCCTTTCATTTAATTCATAAAAAGAAAAGGCTATTATGAAACGTTTTCTAAATCTTGTTGTATATATTCTTACCATACATGTTTCGGCTTTACTGATCGCAGGACTGTTTCGCCTGGTACTTTTTATCTCATCTTATCATCAGTTGACCTCTGAAGCCTTGTCGGATAAGACACTTCCGATGCTTGCTTTTGTACATGGTGTCTGGTTTGACAATGTGATAGGCTGTTACATACTTCTGTTGCCTCTGGTAGTTGCGGTGGTATGTGGAGTTTGCAACTATTATGGGAAAGCGTTGTTCCGTTTCTTTACGATCTTTTTCAGTGTCTTTTATGGATTGGTTTATTTAATCAGTGCGTCGGACATTCCTTATTTTGCCTATTTCTTTAAACATATCAACTCTTCCATATTCGAATGGTTCGGTTATGCGGGAACTACCGCCGGAATGATATTGGGGGAAAGTGCCTATTATCTGTCCATCGGATTATTCCTTCTCTTTCTGGCCGGATTCGTAGTTTGGCTTATCTATCTGGCACGTTATTTCCATCATCGTAGCCTTACCATTTCCGCTCCGTTTCCTTATTGGAAGCGAGGAGGGGCGGTTCTGATCGGTGCTTGCTTAATCGGACTCTGCATCTTTGGAATCCGGGGGCGTACAGGCTATAACCCGATCAAAGTAAGTGCGGCATATTTCTGTCAGGATGCTTTTCTCAATCAACTGGGAGTAAGTCCTACTTTTAACCTGCTGACGAGTGTGATGGATGATATGAGACCTGAAAATAAATACTTGCATCTGATGGATGAACAGGAAGCCATCACCAAGGCGCAAGCTCTGCTCAACCGTCCGGGAGATGCGAATGTTTCCCCGTTGGCTGTTTACAGGCGTGCTGCAAAAGCGGATAGCGTGCAACAACGCCGTCCTAATGTCGTCTTGATTATGATGGAGTCTATGTCCGCCAAGTTTATGAAGCATTTCGGGCAATCGGAGACTTTGACTCCTTTCCTGGATAGCCTGTATACCCGTTCTATTAGTTTCCGCAATTTCTATTCGGCAGGAATCCATACGAACCATGGTTTGTATGCCACCTTGTATTCTTTTCCGGCTATGATGAAACGGAACCTGATGAAAGGCTCTGTCATTCCCCGCTATTCGGGACTGCCTACCGTACTGAAAGAAAACGGCTATTACAACCTTTTCTTTATGACGCATGAAGGACAGTATGATAATATGAACGCTTTCTTTCGGACAAACGGCTATGATGAAGTGTTTTCGCAAGAAAACTATCCGGCTGATAAGGTTGTGAATAGCTTTGGAGTGCAGGATGATTTCTTGTATGACTACGCAATTCCGGTATTGAATCAGCGGGCTGCCACCGGACAACCGTTTTTTGCTACTTTACTGTCCATCAGTAATCATCCGCCGTATGTGATACCTCCTTTCTTTCATCCGAAAACAAGTGAACCGGAGACGCAGATCGTTGAGTATGCGGATTGGGCTTTGCGTCAGTTCTTTGAAGAGGCGCGTAAACAACCCTGGTTTGATAATACGATATTCGTATTGGAAGGAGATCATGGCAAACTGGTGGGAGACGCCGAATGTGAACTACCGGAATCTTATAATCATATTCCACTGATGATTTACTCCAGCCGTATTCAGCCGGAAGAGAAAACTGCATTTGGCGGTCAGGTAGATATACAGCCAACGATATTAGGGTTGTTGAATATTGATTATTTACAGAATAATTTTGGGGTAGACTTGCTGAAGGAAGAACGTCCCTGTATGTTCTATACTGCTGACAATATGGTGGTGGGACGCAATGATACGTTACTCTATCTTTATAATTACGAGACTCAGCAGGAACTTACTTATGATATCGGTAACGGCAAATTGAATGCTGTTCCGATGGATGATAGCTTTTTGCCTTTGAAAGAATATAGTTTTTCCATGCTCCAATCGGCGGAGTTCCTTGTGAAGCATGGAACGCTTAATTCTATACCTTTTACTCAACAATAGGAGTCGTTTCGGTATTTTCAGGCTGTTGGTTTTTAACGAACTTGTATATCTTGGCTATTTGCCGGAGTACTCGTTTAGGGGATTCATATACCTCCTCAACTGATACCCTTCTTTCTCGAATTCGGAAGATATTTCTCTGCATCATTCGTGCCGATTAACAAGAAACCTTCCGAGGACGTTTCTCATAGAAGTTGTCGAGACGATTGTGCAGATAGAAATTGAGTTCGAAATAATGTACGGGGTCACCTGCTGCATGCAGACTTTCTTCAATGAATTCGTACATCGTTCCTTCGCTTTCCGGCGCAACCTTTTCTATTTCTGTAGCGATGAATTTGACCGACTTCGAATTTAATGCTGCCGGCTGATAAGCACCGTCCAATGCAAGGTATAATCCCATTGTAAGCACAACGAGAGCGTATAGGAAACGGTTGTTCAATGCATTTTTCCGTTGATAGAACCACCAGTAGATACCGAGAATGGTAGGAATGGCAATCAGGAATAAGGCCCCTGCTCCGCTGATATTCTGTATTGCACGCATGAAATTAATATTGTCCTGCGCGTGACGACCCTGGAAAATAGTTTCAGGATGAGTCGCATTTTAATACGATGAAGCAGGTGAACAGTAGCAGGCTGATTACTGCAAGAATACTTCCGTATACCTTGATGACTTTAGATTGCTTCTTGACCAGATAGAATAGATATTTGGCAAGGAAATAAGCAATGAAAGGATAGATCGGCATCAGATATACACTACGTTTGCTCTGCGGAATACAGTAGAAGACGAAGATTACAACGATACTGGTGAAAGAGAATAAATCCACCGGGTCCATATTCTTTATCCATGTGGTGAAACGTTTCCACCAGGCTGCCGGTTGGATGCTGAATTTATGGTAAGTCAGGCTGAACAGGGAGAGCACGACTAACAGTGTCCAGGGAACGTATCCGGCAAATAGGGTCACAAAATTATAATGCCAGGGGTTTACGCATGAATTGTAACTCATGGTATTAGTCATACGACCGAAGTTTTCTTCCATAACTAATGCCAGGAACTCTTCTCCACCTTGTTGGTAAGCAGCGACATACCAGCAGAAAGGCAGGATGAGTGAAAGAATGGCCCAGGCGGAAAGTAACAAGAATGCTTTGAAGAAGTTGACACCCCGGAGTAACAAGAAGATGCCTACCACTAAACATGGAATGATAGTACCTACCGGTCCTTTAGTCAGTGTGCCGCAGCTCATCAGAGAATGGCCAGCCAGGGAATACCTTTGAGTCCCTTCTCATACCATTTGTAGAGACAATACAGAGCGCCAACGGTGAGCGCTGTCAATACCATATCCACCCGGCAGTTTGCTCCGGCCCGGTGCAGCTCAAAATTAGTCAGGGTAATAAAGGCGGCCAACAACGCCAGTTCCACTCCTTTTCTTTTGGCAAAGAACAGAAAGCCGCAGAGGGTCATGGCGATCAGGGCGATGGCAGACGGCAAGCGGGAGGTCATTTCTGTGACTTGCCCTCCATTCACTGCTGCCGAAACAGCAGCAATGCTCCAGTGGAAGAAAGGCGGTTTGTAAGCCATTTCTCCTCCGTTGTTTCTGGGTAAAATCCAGTTTCCGCTATCCAGCATGGAGTAGGAGACAATAGATTCGCGAGGCTCCCCTTTGGTGTGGTACTCCGATAAACCGAGGAAAGGCAGGATAGTAACTACGCAAATGACTAGTAACAGCCAGAAAGCTTTGTTTGAAGTCAATGTTTTCATCTTTATCTTATATTGAAATTTATGTTCTTTTATTTTCTGCCGAAGTCGGCCGGAATTTCTCCCCATTCTTTCGTTTCCCATTTCAGAATACGGGTGGTATAGGTGTTTCCCTGCAACCATTTTTCTGCCCGTTCAATCAACAGAAAGAGTTCTTCTGTTTCCGGGGTTCGGGGGAGTTTGGTCTTGCACTTTTTCTGTCGCACCCAGCTGATGGCATTCGCGCTGTCACTGTAAATGGGCATATCGAAACCTTTCTTTTTCAGCAACGCCAAACCGTGTACGATGCTAGAAACTCACCGATATTATTCGTGCCTTTCATCGGGCCGAAATGAAAATCTCCTGACGGCTGGCAATGTGTACGCCGCGATATTCCATCGGTCCCGGATTACCGCTACAGGCTGCATCGACAGCCAGGCTATTGTCGATCACACAAGAAGGTAAAGTATCCGAAGAAGGTTTAGGACCTCCTGATTTAGCCTTTGCATTCTTGCCGATATAAGCATAGGGAGACATTGTCAACGCGCGTTCCGCTTCTTCGCGCGTATCAAATGATTTGTATTTGGCAGCTTCATATCCTTTGATTTGAAGTTGGCAGTCTGTCCAGGAAGTATAAACTCCGGGGGTGACACCTTCCCATACTACATAAAATTTCTGTTTAGCCATTTTTTCTGACGATAATTTTAGATAGTCAATGAATTGACGCTGCGAAGGTACAAATATATTCTCTAACTGAACAAGTTAGGGGGGCTACTTGTTATAAAAAAAAGAGAGTTTTAAGAATATAAAATAAGAAAGGAACTATTATGGAAAGATCTTTTAGTGAAGCTTTGAAACAACGTCGAACTTACTATTCAATTACTAATCAGTCACCTATATCCGATCAGGAGATCGAATGTATCGTTAATATGACCGTGCGCCACGTACCGTCGGCATTCAATTCGCAATCTACCCGTGTGGTACTTCTATTGGGAGAATCGCATAAGAAATTGTGGCAGATTGTGAAGGACGCATTAAAGAAGATTGTACCGGCTGAAGCGTTTGTCAAGACAGAGGAGAAGATAGATCATTCGTTTGCCTGTGGGTATGGCACTGTATTGTTTTTTGAGGATCAGAAGGTTGTGAAAGGGCTTCAGGAGCTTTCCCGGCTTATCAGGAGAATTTCCCGGGATGGTCATTGCAGACTTCTGCCATGCACCAGTTAGCTATCTGGGTAATGCTCGAAGATGTAGGTTTCGGAGCATCGCTGCAACACTATAACCCGTTGATTGATGAAGAAGTGCGCCGTGCATGGGATTTGCCGGAACATTGGCATTTGATTGCGGAAATGCCGTTCGGACTTCCTCTCGGCAAACCGGGTGAAAAAGAATTCCAGCCGCTTGAAGAACGGGTGAGAATCTTTAAATAAATCGGGAATGAAGAATGAATAATGAAGAATTGGATGGCATAATGGCTAAAATTCTTTATTCTTCATTCTTCATTCTTCATTAAATGATTAATTTTGTGAGCAATTAATCATTTATGGTTCGTATCTTCCTTACCGGCTATATGGGTGCCGGAAAAACGACGTTGGGTAAGGCTTTTGCCCGATATATGAATATACCGTTCATCGATCTGGACTGGTATATTGAAGAGCGTTTTCACAAAACCGTTGGAGAATTATTCATTGAACGAGGCGAAACAGGATTCAGGGAGCTGGAGAGAAATATGCTCCATGAAGTAGCTGAGTTTGAGAATGTGGTAATTTCGACGGGGGGTGGAGCGCCTTGTTTTTATGATAATATGGATTTTATGAACCGGACCGGAAAGACTGTTTTTCTGGAGGTGCATCCGGATGTGTTGTTCAGGCGCTTGCGTGTGGCTAAACAACAACGTCCTATTCTTCAGGGTAAAGAGGATGAAGAACTGAAAGCGTTCATTATTCAGGCACTCGAGAAGCGTGCTCCTTTTTATCATCAGGCACAATATATCTTTAATGCAGACGAATTGGAAGATCGTTGGCAGATTGAAACATCGGTGCAATGTTTGCGACAACTTTTGGGATTGTAGAAGTAACAGTCGTTATATTTTGTGTAATCGTCATTTGGGAAGCTGTGGGATGTGTGTAATTTGTGCCTGATAATGGATCATTGTCGGGAGGAATTTTACTGTATTCAGAAATCAGGTAGTTGTAATGTTCTCTTTTTGTTGGAACTTCGTTTTTTTTGAGACTCTTGTTTGTGCATTCGGTCAATATTTGTACCTTGCACTCGTTATGAGATTTTTTATTGACTAGTAACACAAAATTAAGGTAAAGTTCTATATCATGAAAACTTTAAAAGAGAAATTTGGGGAGTTATCCGCTAAAATTAAAGCATCCGGACAGCTGCAAGGGTATGGTTTCCGCAGTATACACCGGCTTCATTGTTAAGTGCGGAAACTGGTGGGAAGCATTGGCTGTATGTGAATATGCTTTGGACACAAAAGAAGACGAGAAATTAACAGAAGATTTTTTTGAACTGATATTCAGTGCTTTTGACTGTAACGTAGAGGTGGAACTCAACGCGGAAGAATATGAATTCTGGTGGGAAAAGGTGATGCAGGTATGCGATCGTGTGGCAAAGTTTAGCGGTGCGGGATGGGCGCAGAAGGGTGCACAATATTCCGAAGCCCGTTATGGAAAGCGGGACATGAGTTATTTGTTTCCATACTACGAGAAGGCCGCCGATATGGGTTGGGCTGAAGCGGAAGCAACTGTTGCCTATTGGCGATACATGGGATTCTATTGCGAACAAGATAAAGAAGAGGGTGAACGGCGTTTTGCAGCTCTCACTTCTCCCGAAGCTATTTTATGGGGAAAGCATTATCGTGCTTTTGCCGAAGAATTTGCAGGGGATAAAGCAAAGGCATTACAGATACGGAATGAACTGCTTGCCGAACTGCCTGAAGGTGAACGTTTGCGTGCTCATGTATATGCATCGTTAGGAGATGCGCTCGACAGAGCGGAAGGTAACGTGGCAGAGGAAGCTGCTTACTACGAAAAAGCCCTGGAAATAGTTCCCAATCTTTATAGTCTTAAAAATCTGGCTACGCTTTATTTCCGTTACCCGGAACTGAATAAACCGAAAGAACTGAGCTTTGAACTTTGGGAAAAGGCTTGGCATGCCGGTGTGTGGTCTGCCGCCAATTTCCTGGGATATAACTATCAGGAGGAGGAATGGCTGGATATGCCTAAGGCGATTGAATGGCTGGAAAAGGGCATGCTTTATTGTGAACCCTACAGTGCGTATGAACTGGCATTGATCTACCTGTATAATGATGAATATAAGAACGTGGAACGTGGACTGATGTGTCTGAACCGTTGCGTGGAGGATGATTATATACAAGGTATCGAAGGACTGGCCAATATTTATTTCAACGGTGATTTGGTGCCGGAAGACATGAATCGCGCGAAAGAGTTGTTGGAGAAAGCCATTGAGTTGGGTTCGGGAAGTGCAGCTTATCGTTTGGGCTGGATGTATGAACGTGGCTTCTTGTCTGAAGAACCGGATTATGTGAAGGCTTTAGAGTTTTATGAAAAAGCGGCTTCACTGAATAATGCCGATGGGTATTGCCGTGTGGCTCTTTATCTGGCTAATGGATATAGCGGTGTGAAGGACCTGTAAAATCAAGGGAATATTATGAAAAAGCGGCCGAACTGGGTGCTTGCTTTGCCCTTGTGGAACTGGCATTCTTATATGAGAATGGCGATGGAGTGGAGAAGAATTATGAAAAGTCATTTGAACTGATTAGCAAGGCTGCCGAACAGGGTTATCCTTATGCAATGTTCCGTGTAGGTCTTTATATGGAAAAGGGTGTTCTTGGTGAAGTGAAACCGGAAGAGGCCTTTGCCTGGTATACAAAGGCAGCTGAAGCGGACGATAATGATGCGATCTTTGCTTTGGGACGTTGCTATAGAGAAGGTATCGGAACGGAAGAAAACTGGGATAGGGCACTCGAATGGTTTAGTAAAGGGGCGGAAAAGAATGAAGCCCGTTGTCTGACGGAACTGGGGATGGCTTATGAGAATGGTAATGGCGTGGAAGAGAATCCACAGAAGGCAGTGGAATATATGATGAAGGCTGCTGAACAGGATTATGGCTATGCTCAGTTTAAGATGGGAGATTATTATTTCTTCGGTTGCGGTCCCTGTCTGGAAGATAATAAAACGGCAGTGGAATGGTATGAAAAGGCAGTGGCTAATGAGATTCCGATGGCTATGCTGCGTGTGGGTGAGTATTATCTGTATGACTATGATAGCCTGAATGAGTCGGAAAAGGCTTTTGCTTATTTCAAGAAAGCTGCCGAATATGAATGGTATAGTGAAGGACTGGGTATTTGTTATGAAATGGGTATCGGAGTGGAAGAGAATGAAACGGAAGCCTTTAAATATTATACACTGGCTGCGGATAATGGAAATACGACAAGTATGTATCGTACCGGACTTTGCTATTATAACGGAGTAGGTGTGAAACAGAATTATGCCGAGGCCTATCGCTGGTTCACGGATGCGGCGGGGAATGAGAATGTCGCTGCAATTTATTATCTGGGCAAGATGATGATGTATGGCGAAGGTTGTAACCCTGATCCGGAAGCTGCAGTGCAATGGTTGCTGAAAGCTGCCGAGAAAAATAACGATAAAGCACAATTTGAACTTGGAAATGCCTATTTGACAGGAAATGGCGTGGAAGAAAACGATGAAATTGCAATGGAGTGGTTCGAAAAGGCCGCAGAGAATGGCAATGAGAAAGCTCTTAAAATCACCGGAAGGAGGAGGAAGTAAAAGAGGAACATGGAAAAAGAAGGGAATAATCTGTTTCAGGTCAATCTTAAAGGTATGATTGCCCTGTTATCAGAGCACATTTATAGTAACCCGAATACTTTTGTTCGCGAACTGTTGCAGAATTGCGTAGATGCCATCACGGCACTACGCAATATTGACGAGAATTATAAAGGTCGCATCGATGTCTTTCTGAATGAGGACAAGACAGTGGTATTTCGGGATAATGGTATCGGACTGAAAGAGGAGGAAGTTTATCGCTTTCTGACTGTTATCGGGGAGAGTTCAAAGCGGGATACTCCCGATGCGGACGATTTTATCGGAAGGTTCGGTATCGGATTGTTATCTTGTTTTGTGGTGACCAATGAAATCACCGTAGAGAGTCGTTCTGCAATGGGCGGACAGCCTGTTTGCTGGTGTGGAAAAGTGGATGGGACGTATCTGCTGACTTTATCAGACGAAGAACGGCCCATCGGGTCGCAGGTGGAATTGCACCCGAAAGGAGATTGGATGCATCTTTTTGAATATGAAACATTTAAGAAGATACTGGTCGGTTACGGAGAAGTGCTGCCGTATCCTATCTATCTGCATTATCAGGGGGAAGAGGAGTTGGTAAATACGCCTTCGCCTGTATGGCTTGACCCGAAGGCGACTCGTAAGGAGTTGCTGGATTATGGGGCGAAAGTGTTTCAGTCGTCTGCTCTCGATGCTTTCCGGATCTATACTGAAAGCGGCAAGGTGGAAGGGGTGCTTTATGTCCTGCCTTTCCGTACACAATTTTCAGTGCGCAACTCTCATAAGGTCTATCTCAAACGTATGCTGTTGAGTGAGGATGATTGCAATCTGTTGCCGTCGTGGGCTTTCTTTATCCGTTGTCTGGTGAATGCGGACGGGTTGCTGTCTACCGCTTCCCGGGAGTCTTTGGTGAGTAATGACCAACTGAAAGATGCCCGGAAAGAGATCGGGGTGGCTATCAAGGATTATCTGCGGGGATTGGTGCAGAATGACCGTGCCATGTTCAATCGGATTCTGGATGTTCATCACTTTCATATCAAGGCGATTGCTTCGGAGGATAATGAATTGCTTCGTTTGTTTATGGATTATCTTCCTTTTGAAACCAATAAGGGTTTGCGTAGCTTTGGAAGTATTCGTTCGGCAAGCAATGTGATATGTTATACCAAGAATCTGGAGGATTTCCGGCAAGTGCGGCGTATAGCCGGAGCACAGGTTGGCTGGTCGTGAATGCTGCTTATACGTTTGATGAAACGTTATTGAAAAAGTATGTCCGCCTGAATCCGGAACTTACTTTGGATGAAATATCTCCTTCACGGTTGCTGGAGCAGTTTGGTGAAGTGGAGGCGAACCAGGAGTTTCAGGCTTTTGAGGTGAAAGCGAACGAGTTGTTGAAGCGGTTTGGCTGTATCTGTCGTCTGAAGCATTTTACTCCGGTGGATATTCCGGTTATTTTTGTGGCGGAGGAAAAGGAGAATGCTGCTAAAAGTGCTAATAATCCGTTGGCGGCTGTACTGGGAGCTGTGAATACTACAAAGCAGATTCCGCCGACACTCACTTTCAATGCGGATAATGAAATGGTGCAGACCTTATTGCAAATACAAGGAGACAATAAACTGTTTCAGCATGTGGTGCATATATTGTATGTACAATCGCTTCTGCAAGGTAAATATCCGGTAAACAGCGAAGAAATGGAGCTTTTCAACCATTCGCTAAGTGAATTGATGACTTCGAAAATGAATGATTTTATAAATTTCCTGAATTAAAAAAGAGTATGAGATACACACTTGAAATACAAAAATTGCTGTTGCAGACACAGAATAACAACCTGCATCCCCGCGAAAAAGCCAATCTATTGAAAGAAGCTATCCGCATCGCCGATGAGAACGAAGATGTGGAATGGGCTACGGAGTTGAGACTGGATCTTATTTATGAACTGAATCTTCTTTCGGCGGATGCTGAAGAGATTACCGTGTTCTCTAAAATTCTGGATGATTACGAGAACCACAAGGATGTGATTAAGGAAGATGACTTGTTGTGGAAATATAAGTGGATATGGGCTTGTACGTTCGATCTTCCGGAGATCCCGATGGAGCAGGTACAGGCAATTGGGGAGGATTATAAAACCCGTATCCTCCGGAACGGGTATTCTTTGCGGAGTTATTATCACCGCTGGTCTGTGGAATGTGTCTGGATGCGGCAGTATGACAAGGCGAAAGAATACATTGATAAAATGTTGAATGAGAAGATAGACGATCAGTCGTGTGAGGCTTGTGAATTGAACTTTATGCTGGATTATTATCTGGAAACGGGACAGTTTGATGAGGCTTACAGCCGCGCGCAACCGTTGATTAATAAGCAGATCACTTGTTATGAAGCCAATTTGCGGGCCTATTTGAAGCTTGCTTATTATGCACAGAAAGCAGGTAAACCGGAGATTGCCGCCGATATGTGTGCACGTGCCGAAGAAGCATTGGTGGGAAGAGAGAAGGATGAATATCTTTTGCTCTATCTGGGATTGTTTATTGCCTATAATATGATGACGAAGCCGGAAAGAGCTTGGGAATATGCTGAACGCTGTATTGGTTGGAGTTTGCGTACTAATACGCTGAAGAGTTATCGTTTCTCCTGTGATATGGTAGAGGCTCTGAAATATGAAACCCGTCCGGAAGTCTCGTTGTCTTTGCCGGAAGAGTTCCCGCTTTATCGTCCGGATGGAATTTATCAGGTAAACGAACTTCGCAATTATTTCTATCAACAGGCAGAAGAGCTGGCACGTCGCTATGACGCCCGTAACGGAAATAGTGGTTATATGGACCGTTTGAAAGATTTAATGTCTAATTAATTGCCAACATGTAGATTAATCCGTATTTTTGCCGTCCAATTATTTACTAAAAACACTGAATAACAGAAAATGAGAAAGTGGCGTATTGAAGATTCTGAGGAACTCTACAACATCACAGGTTGGGGTACCTCGTACTTTGGTATTAATGACAAAGGTCATGTAGTTGTTACACCTCGTAGAGACGGAGTGACTGTCGATCTGAAAGAACTGGTCGATGAGTTGCAATTGCGTGATGTGGCTTCTCCCATGTTGATACGTTTTCCGGATATTTTGGACAACCGTATTGAAAAGATGTCTTCCTGCTTTAAACAAGCGGCCGAAGAGTATGGTTATAAAGCCGAGAACTTTATAATTTATCCGATTAAGGTCAACCAAATGCGCCCGGTGGTGGAAGAGATTATCAGCCACGGAAAGAAGTTCAATCTCGGACTGGAAGCCGGTTCCAAACCGGAACTCCATGCAGTGATTGCGGTCAATACGGATTCTGACTCATTGATTGTCTGTAACGGATATAAAGACGAAAGTTACATCGAACTGGCTTTGCTTGCCCAGAAAATGGGTAAACGCATTTTCCTCGTTGTGGAGAAGATGAACGAACTGAAGCTGATTGCAAAGATGGCAAAACAGCTGAATGTGCAGCCTAACATCGGTATACGTATCAAACTCGCTTCCTCCGGTAGCGGAAAGTGGGAAGAGTCTGGAGGTGATGCCAGCAAATTCGGCTTGACTTCCAGTGAACTTCTCGAAGCGCTCGACTTCCTGGAGAGCAAAGGAATGAAGGATTGTTTGAAATTGATTCACTTCCATATCGGCAGTCAGGTGACAAAGATACGTCGTATCAAAACGGCTTTGCGTGAGGCTTCACAGTTCTACGTGCAGTTGCATTCGATGGGATTCAATGTGGAATTTGTAGATATTGGCGGTGGACTCGGAGTGGATTATGACGGAACCCGTTCGTCCAATAGCGAAGGCAGCGTGAATTATTCCATCCAGGAATATGTAAACGACTCTATTTCTACTTTGGTGGACGTGAGCGATAAAAATGGTATCCCACACCCGAATATCATAACGGAGAGTGGACGCGCATTGACGGCACATCATTCCGTTCTTATCTTTGAGGTACTTGAAACCGCTACCTTGCCCGAATGGGATGACGAGGAAGAGATAGCTCCGGATGCGCACGAATTGGTGCAGGAGTTATATGGGATCTGGGATTCGCTGAATCAGAATAAGATGTTGGAAGCATGGCACGATGCGCAGCAGATCAGAGAGGAAGCGCTGGACTTGTTCAGTCATGGAATCGTAGATCTGAAAACCCGTGCACAAATCGAGCGTCTGTATTGGTCTATTACACGTGAGATTAATCAGATTGCCGGCGGTTTGAAGCATGCGCCTGATGAATTCCGCGGACTGTCTAAGTTGCTTGCCGATAAATATTTCTGTAATTTCTCGCTCTTCCAGTCGCTTCCCGACTCTTGGGCGATTGACCAGATATTCCCGATCATGCCTATCCAGCGATTGGATGAGAAACCGGAACGTTCGGCTACTTTGCAGGATATTACTTGTGACTCGGACGGTAAGATTGCTAATTTTATTTCTACCCGTAACGTGGCTCATTATCTGCCTGTGCATACACTGAAGAAAACGGAACCTTACTATGTGGCTGTGTTCCTGGTCGGTGCTTATCAGGAGATTCTGGGAGATATGCATAATTTGTTCGGTGATACGAATGCCGTGCATGTTTCGGTGAACGAGAAGGATATAATATCGAACAGATTATTGATGGAGAAACGGTAGCGGAGGTGTTGGACTATGTACAGTACAATCCGAAGAAGCTGGTACGTACACTCGAAACCTGGGTGACGAAGTCGGTGAAAGAAGGAAAGATCTCTTTGGAAGAAGGAAAAGAATTCCTTTCCAACTATCGTTCAGGGCTTTACGGATATACTTATTTGGAATAACCGGCAAGGTGCCGGAGCCGGATTCTCCATTCGGTGAACTTATTAGAAATCAAGAAATGAGAGAAAAACTAACAGTAATTAAGGTGGGTGGCAAAATCGTAGAAGAGGAAGCCACCCTTCGTCAGTTGTTAAATGACTTTGCCGCTATCGCCGGACATAAAGTTTTGGTTCACGGCGGCGGCCGTTCGGCTACAAAGATTGCCGCACAACTGGGTATTGAAAGCAAAATGGTAAATGGTCGTCGGATTACCGATGCTGAAACTTTGAAGGTCGTAACGATGGTATACGGCGGATTAGTGAATAAAAATATTGTGGCAGGTCTGCAGGCACGCGGAGTCAATGCACTCGGATTAACCGGGGCGGATATGAACGTGATTCGTTCGGTGAAACGCCCGGTGAAAGAGGTAGACTACGGTTTTGTAGGTGACGTGGAAAAGGTGGACGCTACTTTGTTATCCGATTTGATACATAAGGGAGTGGTTCCGGTAATGGCTCCATTGACGCATGACGGACACGGCAATATGCTGAACACGAATGCAGATACCATTGCCGGAGAAACGGCGAAAGCGTTGTCGGCCCTGTTTGATGTGACATTGGTATATTGTTTTGAGAAGAAAGGCGTGTTGCGTGACGAGAATGATGACGACAGTGTGATTCCCCAAATCACCCGTGCCGAATTTGAACAATATGTAGCTGATGGCGTTATTCAGGGAGGTATGATTCCCAAGTTGGAGAATTCTTTTGAAGCAATAAATGCAGGAGTATCTGAAGTGGTAATCACCTTAGCATCAGCGATTAATAACTCTGGTGGAACAAGAATAAAAAAATAATTCAAAAAAAGTAGTGGGCGACTGTAACTTTTCATATCCTAGCCCGTCATTATTATAGAGATGCAAGAAATCAGCTTCCGAAACGATATTTTGCCGTTGAAGGATAAACTCTTTCGATTGGCTCTCAGAATCACCCTGGATAGGCCGAAGCCGAGGATGTCGTTCAGGACACCATGATAAGAGTGTGGAATAAGCGTGATGAGTGGTCTCAATTTGAATCGGTCGAAGCCTATTGCCTGACAGTGGCAAAGAATCTGGCGATAGATAGAAGTCAAAAGAAAGAAGCTCAAAACGTGGAACTCACCCCCGAGATGGAGGAAGAACCTGATGCAAACAGTCCGTATGACCAGATGATTCATGATGAAAGAATGAACATTATTAATAGACTGGTAAACGAACTTCCCGAAAAACAGCGGCTTATCATGCAACTGAGGGACATTGAAGGTGAAAGCTATAAGAAAATTGCAGGGTTGCTGAATCTGACAGAGGAACAAGTTAAAGTGAACCTCTTCAGAGCCAGACAAAAAGTAAAACAAAGGTATTTAGAAATTGACGAATATGGATTATAAGGATATAGAACAGCTCCTGGAGCGATACTGGCAATGCGAAACTTCCGTTGAGGAGGAAGCAACATTGCGCGACTTCTTCGCAAAGGAGGAAGTTCCTGCTCATTTGCTTCGCTATAAAAACCTGTTTGTTTATCAACAGGTTCAGCAGGAAGTAGGACTGGGCGAAGACTTTGATACACGTATTCTGGCAGAGGTGGAGC